>Ga0210398_10000144_pt1 | contig 89937 bp, 95 predicted proteins | sample IncBWC4OmetaG_FD_161047 | JGI IMG/M metagenome (GOLD analysis project Ga0210398, IMG submission 161047) | Forest soil microbial communities from Barre Woods Harvard Forest LTER site, Petersham, Massachusetts, United States - Inc-BW-C-4-O | ecosystem: Environmental > Terrestrial > Soil >... | reverse complement strand
CGGTGTCGCTTACATCCCGCTCGACGATCATGAAGGTTGGCACGCTAAGCTGGTGCGTGAACTAACCGCAGCCGGCCTGGCCGTCGATCTCACGAAGCTCTGACCCAGGCCTAGACAACGCGCCCCGAGCGATGCCCGACGCCCCCGGGCGGGGGGCTGTAACACTTTGGGTCCTTTCCTGAGTTATCACCTAACCCAGGCAGTTGTAGGAGGTTAGTATCTACGCTTGCCCGAACGCCCCATTTGCGTGACACGTGATGAGCCGGAGCACGAGTGCGCCGAAGTTGTACTGCTGCGCGCGGCCGAATCTAACGGGAACACCCAGCGCGCAGCCTGAACCGCGCGCTGAGCTATCCCGGCGTCACACCATAGTGCGTGGCATAGGCCTGCCGAAGCACCAGCTTGTTCGGTTTTCCGGTCGCCGTATGCGGCAATGCGTCGACGAAACACGACGCAATCGGGTATCCACCATCGCGCGATCTTGCCCTCAAAGAGCGCCAACACATCCGCGACGGCGCGCTCGGTGCCGTCGCGAAGAACCACGAGCAACGGAGGCCGTTCGATCCATTTCGGGTGCGGTACCGCGATCGCCGCGGCTTCGGCGACATGAGGATGAAGAACCGCGATGTTCTCCAGCATGATCGAGCTGATCCGCTCTCCGCCCGATTTTATCACGTCCTTGGTGCGGTCGACCACTTCCATGAAACCGTCCGCGTCGTCGCTCTGCTTGAGCCGGGGTAGTTAATTTGCGTATGTCGACCCGTCCGGAGACTGTGCCGTGTGAAGCGCGCTAGTCTTGTCGCCTGCGCCGGTCTCGCGGCCTGCATGTCCTTTTGGCAGGCTGCGCGGCCCCCGGCCCCGCACACGGAGTTCACGTTCGGTATCGGCGGATCCGTTACGGTCAGTCGCTTTGTGGGTGGACGCACGCGCATCGCGATCATTGGGACCGAGGGGCCGAGCATCGATGTGTATGTGGATTCCTCGGCGTTGGCGACATTGACCGACCGAGCGGAGGCTCGGGATTCAGCGAAGATCTTCGAGCAGTCTGCGCGCGGAGGGAGCGTCTGGCTCGGCCGTATCGGCGATGCGTACGATGTCCAGGCAATCCAGTCGGCGCAAACGATCGGCGTTCATTTCACGGCGTTGCAATCGCCCACCCTGCTGGCGATGCTACGGGGTCTCCCCAGAGTGTATCCCGATCCACCACTGGGTATCGATCGCATGCCGATGGCCCTGCCGGACAATCCCGGAGTGCGTTATCCGAAGTCGCTGCGGGGAAGCCAGAAGGAGGGCACGGTGATCCTCAATGTGCTCATCGACACCACGGGGCTCGCCGATCCTTCCTCGATTCGGGTCGTTCAGAGCAACGATACGGCGTTCACGGCGGCGGTGATCGAGGCGATTCGGCACATGCATTTTCTGCCAGCCATGGCACGCGGCCGAAAAGTGCGCGAGACCGTGAGCCTGTCGTACGTGTTCGCCTGGCCCCGCTGAGCGACGCACCCGCCTATGGGAGGCAACCGTGAGAAAGATCATTGCGATGGCATTTGTTTCGCTCGATGGCGTCATGCAGGCTCCTGGCGGCCCGACAGAAGATCCGAGCGGCGGGTTCGATCTTGGCGGATGGACCGTGCAATACTCGGATACCAAATCCGGTGATGCCGTCATCAGGCTGGTAGGCACTGTCGCCAAGCCAAAGGACCTGCTGCTCGGGCGCGAGACCTACGACATCTTCGCCGGCTTTTGGCCGAATGCTCCCGCGGACAATCCCATTGCGGCCGTGTTCGCAAAGGCCAACAAGTATGTGATGACCAGCGGCACGAGGACCTTTACCTGGGCCAACAGCCACCAGCTGCGCGGCATTGACGAATTGAAGAAGGTGAAAGCTGGCGAGGGGCCCGACATGGTCGTGTGGGGCAGCTCGACCCTCTATCCGCAGCTGTTGGACGCCAATCTCATCGACCGCATGCTGCTACTGACATTCCCCGTGGCGCTCGGAAAGGGGAAAAAGCTCTTCGGACGCACGACGCATCCGGTCGCCATGAAGCTTCTGGCGAGTGAAGTGACGACGACGGGCGTCATCATGGCGACGTACGATTTTAGCCGCCCCACTCTCAACTGGCAGCCATAGCCGGGCACTGACACCTGTGGGGTAACGCTCTGCCCCGCGGAATATGGCGTTCGTCCCAGGGTGATATCACCGTGCGACGAATTTCGCCATGTGATGTGGTCCTCAACGCGGAACAATCCATGACGAACGATCGCTCGCTCCTGTTGGCTCTGGCGGTGTCGCTTGGCCTGACTGTCGCCGCGTGTGGCGGATCATCCTCTACAGGACCACTCAACAACGCCAGCGTCGTCACCGATACGATTACGCTCGTGGACTCGATGTACCACGACACGGTCTGGACTGTTCCCGTCAGCTCTGGGCCGTTCGCGACATTCAACGCGCGGGTCGCCACCATCGAGTTTCCCGCGATTACGTCAGCGATCGCGGCCAACGGTCTGGTGCTCGTCTACATGAGCACGGATTCGACGGCCGACTCGACGAACGCGTGGACGCCGCTGCCATTGAGCGTCGGGTTCGATTATCTCGAGACATTCACCTATGCGTATGCCGCTGGCCAGCTCCAGATCGTGTTCTACGCGAGCGCGACCAACATTGATATCTCTCCGCCTGACGTGTACGCAGTGACTATGCCGACCGAGGAGTTCAAGATCATACTGGCCAGCGGCTCCGGCGCGGCATTGTTAGCCGAGCGTCATGTCGATCTGAGGAGTTACTCGCGGGTCATGGCCGCACTGCACGCGTCCCTATGACCGAGCACCGGCAGTCGTCCTGGGAGGCGAGCGCTCGGATTGCTCGGCGCCTAGCGCGCCGGCTGACTGGACGGCGGTACCATGCCGAGCATGCGCATGTAGGTGACGATGTTTCCGTAGTGCTCGTTGTCGTGCACCGTACTGTAGAGCAAAGCCCAGAGCGCGGACCGCTCGCCAGCGAACGTCTTGACCGTCCGTTTCATCGCGTCGGCGTCGGTCATGGCGTACGCTTTTCGGCAGTGCGCGGTGGAAGCCTCGAGCGCCGCGACTAATGCGGCCTTGTCGGTGATGGTCCTCTCGATCTCGTCCGAGGCGTGCGCCTGCTCGCCGAGTGCCTGGGCGCAGAACATGTCCTGGGAGCCGGCGATGTGCGCGACGAGTTGGCCGAAGGTGCGCACCGTCGGCACTGGGCGATACGAGTAGCTCGAGTCCGGCACCTGTTCGGCGGCCGCGGTGACGTAGCCGATCACCATCGTCCAGATCTCGCGATCCGCCGCTAGCACCGACGGCGCGGTGGTGGCAACGGGATGCGAAGGTGCGGCGCCTAAGATGACCGCAAGAGATAGCAGGGTAATCGACCGCATCATGACGCAGTGCCTCCGGGAGGGATGGCGACGAAGATCGCGATAGTATGGAGCGAAGCGCGGGGCGACGCCACGAGTCGGGCGCGTTACATCTCCCGGTGTCCGATTTCGACTGTGGTCGTCAGACTCCGACCAGCTACGCGGTCGTGGCTCCTCTTGATGACGTGCTGAAGCCTACGAGTCCTCTTCTCCGTGACTTATGGAGTCGAACCAGGGTCCGACCAGGGAAGCCATACCTGAAAGCGAGTGTCACCCGGCTTTGAGGTCACGTGAATCGCGCCACCGTGCTTTCTCACGATTGTCCGCACGGTGTTGAGCCCGAGACCCGTGCCCGCGCCAACGCCCTTGGTCGTGAAGAAAGGATCAAAGATGTGAGACTGGACCTCGGGAGACATGCCGGGGCCGGTGTCGCCGATTTCGGCCACGACGTAGTGGTCATCGCGAAACGTTCGCAGCCGAAGCTCACCCACGCCGAGCATGGCTTCGACGGCGTTCTCGATCAGGTTCGTCCATACCTGATTCAATTCAGCGCTCACCGTTTTGACCAGCAATGGGGTCGGCTGATATGAACGATGCACGCTGATCCTCGGCTGCAACACGTGCGTCAGGGCGTTGAGCGTGGTTTCGAGGCTCTGGACAACGTCAACGTCCCGAACCGGCGCCTGATCCATTGAGCTGTACGCCTTGACCGTGTCGATCAACTTCGATACTCGTGCCGTGCTGCGCTCGATCGTGTCGAGCAGTGCCGACAATTCCGCGGACGCGGCCATCCGTGTGAGCGCGGCTCGGGCCGTGTCGACATCGAGGTCTCTCAGGAGATTGGCCAGGGGCTCCGGACGCATGCCGCATCGCGCCAGGGCGCCCGAGAGCCGCCAGGAATCGGCGAGGCCATGCTTGCGCAACATCGAGTCCAGCGTTTCTTCCAGGTCGCTGAGTGCAAGTCCATCCATCGTCACGCGCGATTGCAGCAGCGACGCTTCCGCGTCGTCGATAAGGACTTTCTGCGAATCGTTCACCGGTCGCCGCCACAATTCCGCGTTCGCACGGCGCATGACAGCGAGCGTCTCACGCATCTGATCGGCCGCGCGCGTGGCGGCGGACGCTGGGTTGTTCAGCTCGTGAGCCAGACCGGAGGAGAGCTTGCCCAATGACATCAGCCGATCGCGTTGCTGCTCGATGCGGGTGCCCTCGCGGATACGGTCGGACATCAGGGCGACCAACCGCGGCGTCAATTCCGGCATCTTCTGGATCAACTCCGGATGTAGCGCGGCGGGGAATCTGAGGATCCGGCCGTCGCTCAAGGCCCGGCAGGATACGGTGAACCGCTGCATCCTGGAGAACGGGAATACTCCGTTGATCTCACCAGCTTCCGCGGGGAGAGCAACCGTGTCTCCGCCGAACTCGCCTTCCCAACGAAAGAGTCCGTCCAACAAGACGAACATCCAATCCGGCGGATCGCCTTGCCGTACGAGAATCTCTCCCGCCCGAAGAGAGACCTCCTCGGCGTGGCCCAGAAACCACTGAATTTCACCGGCCGGCAAGTCTGAGAACGCGGCGACACGCCGTAATTCGGATGCGTTTGTCATAGGCGCAACGTATTTTAACCCACATGCGCCGCATCGCACTGATAGTCCTCCTTGCTCCCCCGCTCATGGCACAGCAGCCGCGCGCCCGCGACCTGGGCGTTCCGTTCGATGGTACGCCCGGTCCGTTGAATGCGATCACGGACGTCGCCGGCGTAGAGGTCGGCTTCGTGACGCTGATCGCCGGCGAAGGTAAACGCATCGTCGGCCGCGGCCCGGTCCGCACCGGTGTCACCGCCATTCTTCCGCGCGGCAAGGCGTCGACTGACGGCGTGTTCGCGGCCTTCTATTCGGGCAACGGCAACGGCGACATGACCGGCACGCACTGGGTGGATGAGAGTGGCGTGCTCGAGACGCCGATCATGATCACCAACACGCTGAGCGTGGGCGTGGTCCGCGACGCCGTCGTCGAGTGGATGGTGTCGCACAACCGCGCCGGCCCGTTCTGGTACCCGTTGGTGGCCGAGACCTCCGACCAGCGCCTCAACGACATGAAGGGCCAGCACGTCAAGCGCGAGCACGCGCTCCAGGCACTGGACTCCGCTCGCGGCGGCGCCGTGCGTGAGGGGAACGTCGGCGGCGGCACCGGTATGCAGTGCAATGGCTTCAAGGGTGGCACCGGCACATCGTCACGCCACCTGAGCGCGGAGCAGGGCGGTTATACCGTCGGCGTGCTGGTGCAGTGCAACTACGGCAACCGCTCGGAGTTTCGTATGGCAGGCATCACGGTCGGCCGCGAGATCACCGGGTATCCGACTGGTTGTGTCGCGCGTCTCCTCGACCCGCCGGTGCTTCGCGGCGACGGCCAGCCCGCGCCGCTCTGCGAGCATCAGACGAGCGCGATCGATGAGAGTCCGGAAGAGGCCGAGCGTGGCTCGATCATCGTCATCGTGGCGACCGACGCGCCGCTCACGCCCGACCAACTCAAGCGTCTCGCCAAGCGCGTTCCGCTCGGTCTTGGTCGCACCGGGTCGATTCACGGCAATGGCTCCGGCGATCTGTTCCTTGCCTTCTCGACCGCGAACACCGGCGCGGACAATGGGAACAGCACATCGTCGGATCACCCGCCGGTCTCCACGGTCCAACGGGTCGTCAGCGACCGCATTGACCCGCTGTTCCTGGCGACCGTGCAGGCCACCGAAGAAGCCGTGGATAACGCGATGATTGCCGCCGAGACGATGACCGGCGCCGACTACTGGCGGTCGTTCGGCATCCCGCACGCCGAGCTCCAGGCGGTTCTCCGCAAGCACAACGTTCTGCACGAATGATCCACGGTGACGACGTTGCCGCTCTCGGACGCGTGGACGCTCGACTGAGAAATCACAGCGGGTTGCGCCTCATCATGATCGTGTACGGTGCGGCAAGCCTGATGCACTTTGCGCACAACGCCCTGTATCTGCGAGAGTATCCCAACATGCCGGCACGGCTCACACCCGTCGGGGTCTGGGCGGCGTTCGTAGCCACGACGGCTATCGGTGTACTCGGCTACGGGGTCTATCGCTTCCGTTCGCGCGCGGTCGGTGTGCTGATGATTGCGGTGTACGGGGCGATGGGGTTTGGCGGGTTGGACCACTATATCGCGGCGCCCGTTGCGGCGCACTCGATCGTTATGAACATGACGATCGCCACGGAGGCCGCCGCGGCCGCGACCCTGCTGATCTACTTGGCGCGCTTGCCCACTCGACGCACTACCGGATCGTGAACGCGCTCAGTCGAGTGGAGCCGATGCCCGACTCTCGCGTCACGATCCACATGGCGGCAAGCCTCGACGGTTTCGTCGCTCGAAAGGACGGGCGCGTCGACTGGCTCGAAACCTCGGACGAATTCATCGGCGGGGCCACGATGGAGCCGGGATTCGTCGAGGCGTTTCTCAGGACGATCGATTGCTACGTCATGGGATCGCGAACCTATGAGACCGCGCTGCGTTTCGAGGCCCAAGGGTTCGGGTGGTCGTACGGCGACAAACCGACGTTCGTCCTGACGAGTCGCGAGCTTCCACGGATCCGGAATACCATCGAGCTCTACTCCGGCGATCTGGCGCAGTTCGTGAACGGACGCCTACGGCCCGCGTTCCGTACGATCTGGTTCGTGGGAGGCAGCGCGGTGTCCGCCGAATGCCTGCGTCGCGGGCTCGCCGACGAAGTGCGCTATTCGATTTTGCCGGTCTTGATCGGCGAAGGCATCCCGTTCTTCGAGAAGCTCGACCGGGATATCCCGCTCCATCTGGCCGAGGTCACGGCGTACAAGAGCGGCATGGTGGAGCTTCGTTACGAGGTCAGTCGAGGGAGAACGTGAACGACTGAACGCCGGGTGCGGACTCCGATTGGTGACGGCCACGCCGTATTATGGAGGGGATGGAGGGGCAACTCACCGAGGAGAACTCATGCCGCACCAATTCTTGATGACCCTGTCGTTCAAGCAGCAAGGCAAGGTGAAGGGCTCGGTTCCGGCCAAGTCTCACGCAGGTACGGGCCGGATTCCGGTACTCACCGTGTATACCGGACCGGTGCTGCCATGGCTCTCTTCGAGCGGCGGATCAGCGAAGGGCGGCAAAACGATCGTGATCACCAAGCAGGTTGACTCCGCCTCTCCCCTCTTGTTGTCATCGCTCGCGACTCAAGAAGTGATCGCATCGGTCAAATTCGAGATCCATGGTCCCGGCGATGGCAAGAGCTTCGGGGCCCCCCTTGGCCAGGTCGGGTTGACGAATGTCGTCGTTCGAAACATTCACACGGTGGGGCATCACGTGAAATCGCCCCCGAAAGGTTCGGGGACAGTGCATCAAATCACGTTCGGCTTTCAAACCGCGTCGCTCGACCTCGGGTCGAGCTCAGCGGAATGGACGCGTGAATGGACGAGCAACGACACGTGATCGCCGTCGCTTTAGGGAGCTTGGAACACGACCGACGAGATCTGACCGCTCGCATCGTATGCGACCGATGCGTGCACCGGCTGGGCGGAAAATTCGAGCTCCAAGACCACGGTGCGTCCGCCGGCGGGACCTTGCTCCACGCGCGCCGCTCCGAATCGGCGGAACGTGCCAACCTGGGACACGAGCACGTGCCAGAGCGAGTCACGCTGCGCCGCCGTGCGACGCTGCTGTGCCTCGGCCGTCATGCGGCGCTGCACGCTGTCGGCGTGACCGGTATTCAAGAACGAGATGACGCTCTTGGCGTCCGTGATGGGATCCGCCGGCAATGAATCGTGAGCGGCGATATTCCCGTGCGCGAGCAGAGCGGCGAGCACCACCTCGACGAGTGTCATAGTCTCGTATAATGAGCATGCCGCTCTGGGGCGACAAGCTCAAGCGGGTGTGGGCGTTCGACGTACTCAGGGCGCACGTCGGGGCGTCGTCGGATGTGACTGCGCCATTGGCATGATGAAATCCTCGGTCGCGTTCCACCAGTTCGTGCTGTTGTTCCACGGCGTCGCTTTACTCCAGATCACCACGCCATCGCCGTACTGGTACGCCGTTTTCAGCTGGAACATCCAATAGTCGTAATCGACATACTGATACTGCTTCGTCGTGCCAGTCGCGTACTGCGGCCACAGATAGAAGTAGATCGGCTGCCCCGTGCCCCACGCTTGCGCTTGCGTTGCCGCCGCTTGGACGCGCGCCGCCCAACTGGTCTCATCGTCATCGCGCGTATACGCCGAGGGGAACCACGCCTCCACATTCGCACCCAGCTGAATCGCATAGCTGTAATCGGACATGGGCGTATTCAACATCTGCGTGAACCCGAAGTAGCCGACCGGATGACCCGGCGCTGCCGTGTGCGCCCAGTCAGCGAGCGTCGACAGGGTCTGCGCGTTGGCAGTCGACGTGAGCAGCAGCTTCTCGACATCGAGGACGAGCGGTCCGCTGCCAGTGACGGCCTTGCGGACGATTGCCGCGAAGGTGCTCTGCGCCGGGAGCGTGCCGTAGTTCTTGAGTCCGGGCCAGATGCTCGCTTCGCCGAGCAGGTTGATGTGCTTGCACAGTCCCTTGACCGTCGCGGGCTTGCCCGAGTACTGCATGTTGTCGTAGACCACAAAGGATTTCGGCATGCCGCAACCTATGATGGCCGCCTCACATCTCGGCCTCCAGGCAGCGTTCGCTGCACGATCGCTGCGCTGGCGGCACGAGGTCTCGAACTCGAGCGCGCGGCTCGCAAACATTGGTCGCATGCGCATCATTCTTTGTTATCTCTTGGCGCTCGCGCAACCGCCGCGCCAGTTGGTTCTCCGTAGTGCGACGGCGATCGGCGGTCTCGATAAGTTGCAGGCTGAGACAGCCGTTCGCACGGTCGAAGAGGGACTCGAGTTCTTCACATCGGTCGGTGATCCACGCGTCGCTCCATCGGCGATCGCCGAGACGATCACGACGTTGCGGCGGATGGCGCCGGTGGGACTTCGGCAGACCACCGTGACCCGGTTCGCGATGGCGAACCAACCGTTCACGCAATCGATTGTGGCCAGTGACAGCGTCGTGAGCCGCGGTGGGGTCGCCGCGGCGTCCGCGTTCGATGCGGCGACTGCCTCCGAGGTGCTCGCCCTCGCGCCAGACCGCATCTTGCTCACGGCGCTCGCCGCATCGGATCTCACGGCGTTGCACGATTCGGTGATCGACGGCGTCCCCCATCACGTCGTCGCGTTCCACTGGGCGGACGCGCGCGTCCGGCTCGCGATCGATGCCGCGACGGGCTTTCCCGATGCCGTCTGGCTCGTGCGCGCATATCCGACGTTCGTGTTCTGGTCGTTGTGGGGCGACATCACGTTCGCCACGCGCTGGTCGGGGTGGACGCTCGAGGCGAACGGCGTATGGTATCCGCGTCAACGACTCGTCACGTTCAATGGCGAGCCGTGGCGCCGATTCCTGGTGACGGAGATCGACGTGGCGCCGGCAACGCCCCCGGACTCATTTGCCATCGCCGATTCCGTGCGACCGCAGTTCGCGATGATGAGCCATGGCGCACCGACCATGCCGGAGCCGACGCTCACTCCAGTGACGCTCGCCGACGGCGTGGTGCTCTTCGCGGGGTACTATCAGTCGGCGCTCATTCGCGAGCGCGACGGGATTATCGTCCTCGACGCGTCCCAGTCGAACGCCAAGTCACGCGCGGTGCTGGCGCAGGCGGCCCGTTTGTTTCCCGGTATACCGATCACCGCGGTCATCACCACGGCGTCGGCCTGGATGCAGATCGGTGGCGTTCGCGAATACGTGAGTCGCGGCATTCCGATCTACGCGCTCGATGTGAACGCCGCGCGCGTGCGGGCCGTCATTGCGGCGCCCTACGCGACGCATCCGGACTCGCTCGCCCGCGCGCCACGCACCGCATCGGTGCGCATGGTTCACGCCCCCGTCACGCTGGGCAGCGGGGCGAACGAGATCCGTCTCCTACCCGCCGCTTCCGATCTGCTCGTCTACTGGCCGGCGCGCCGCTGGCTCTACGCCAGCGATATGATCGTGCCGCCGGCCTTCGAGCCGAACTACAGCGCCGCGCGCGCGGAGACGCTCCGTCGTACGATCACCGCGCTCGGTATCCCCGTCGACAGCGTCTTCGCCTTTCACCTGCCGCTGACGGCATGGCACTGACTCGCCGCGGTAGGCACGAAGGCGGTGAATTGGCGCTCGAGGGCCTTCGTGGCACCGTTGCGCCAGCCGTCCGCAACGGACCGAGACGCCGGGTCCGGGAAAATGTCCTCGTCGCCATTCGCCAGGCCATCGAAGATTCCTTTCGCGGCGGAGTCGGTCGAGGCTTTCGGGATGTCGAAGCCCCGGTTCATGTCGGTGTCGATGGGGCCGAGGATGACCGCGTGCACTTGGACGCCGTGGCCTGCCAGGAGCGCCCGCAGCGACTGCGTCATGCTGAGCGCGGCTGCTTTTGAAATGGAGTAGGCCGGTATGATCGGCACGGGGGCGAGTGCCGCCAACGAGAGGTTGTTGACGATGGCCCCTTTGGAGCGCTTGAGCTGCGGCAAGAATGTGTTCGTCATGCTGAGCACGCCCGAGAAATTGACGGCGAGGTGCTGGGCGATCACGTCGGGGTTGCTCAGGTCATCGTAGATCGCGACGCCGGCATTGTTGATCAGCAGGTCGAGATCGAGTACGTCTTTGGCCGCACGGTGGATCTGCGAGGCATTGGTCACGTCGAGCGTCACTGGCGTGACGCGGGCATCGACCATCGTGAGGGGCGCGCCGCGCGTGCCGGCGTACACCCGCTTTGCGCCGCGGCGCAGCGCCTCGATGACCAGGGCCTCGCCGATACCGCGGTTCGCGCCAGTGATCAGGACCGTTTTGTTCTCGATGTTCATACTATTGTCGGTTCGGGTCGACTTTATATTGAACTCCCCAGAAAAGGAGAGATCATGTCCAATCGCGCGCTGGCCGTTCTCGCGTCGGTCGCACTTGTCGCCGGTTCCGTTCGAGGCCAAACAGTGCAATCCACCACGCCGGACGAGATCAAGTGGAGCCAACATCCCGCTTTGCCCACCGGAGCGATGCGCGCGGTGGTGTATGGCACGCCGACCAAACCCGGCTTGTATGCCACGCGGCTGCGTGCGCCAAATGGGCTCAAGATCATGCCGCACACGCACCCGGATGACCGGATCTACACGGTTCTCAAGGGGACGTTGTATCTCGGCGTCGGGGATACGTGGGACGAGACGAAACTGAAAGCGTATCCGGAAGGCACCGTGCTTTTTCTACCCGCGAACCTGAGCCACTTTCAGTACTCGAAGTCGGGCGAGTACTTGATTCAGATCAGTGGCGTCGGCCCGACGGATCTCACGTTCATCGATCCCAAGGACGATCTCCGGCGTCACTGATGTGAGCCGGGGGACTTGATCATGTGAGTGACGAAGTTGCCACTGGCGGGATTGAACCCCCACGTAGCACTGCCGTCCCAGGATCGTTCGACCATTCGTAAGGCGTACTCATAGCCGCCCGGCTTGTTCTCGTTGGGCGTGCGCACGATGCTGAAGTAGCGCGTCACGTCTTTCTCCGTGTCGCTCCCCTTTGGGTTGCGCGTGTGTACGCGGTCGCCGTGGACTTCGTACGGGCCGTCGCCTTGCCAGCTCCGGTCGACTTCCCACACGTAGCCAGGGGTCGAGGAGGCCTGGTACGATTGGTAGACGGCAACCGTACTGAAATGACCGTTCGGCGCGAAGATCGCGGCGTTCCCCGCCCCGCCGCTCGCGCTGGTCCACATCCCGACCAATTGCTCGGCGAGCTTCGGCGAGTCCTGTGTGTAGCCGGGAATCTGCAAGCTGTGGAACAAGAGCGCCCAGACATCGTTGTCACGCACGGCTTGGTTGCCCAGGCAATTCCAGACTTTGGTGAAGCCGACGATCGGCAGCACCTGGCCGCCTCCCATATCGACCATGAGCACGCGCACCGTGATGCCGCTTTGGCCCAATTGGCCAGAGAGGTCCACGTAGTTCCAGCCAGTGCCCGATATGCCGTCTTCGCGTGACTGCATCACGGTCTTGCCGTACTGTCCCTGGTAGGGGCCGAGTCGATTCTGGTTGGAGAACGCTTGCACCATCTGAAAACCCATTTGCGCGGGATCGCCCTGCGCCGCGGCGGGCGGCAGCATCCGGATCTCGCACGGCTGCTCTTGGGGGTTGACCGCGTGAGCCAGCTCGGTGATACCATTTGGACCACGCTGGACAGTCCAGCCGGCTGGCGCGATGAACCCGATCTCGCCGTGGCGCTGGGGCGAGCCTTCGGGACGAGGCGTTTGGGCGAACGTGGTCGTGGCAGCTGCTATCGTGCAGAGTACGAGGCGTATTGACGTGGACATGAGGGACTCCATGCTCGCGATGGGTTCACTAGAAAGAACGCGCGCGGGCGCGAACGGCTCTCACCGTGCAACCTGATCTGCAGCCGACGCTGGAGGGCGAGCTCGTGACACTGAGGCCGCTCCGGGCGGAGGACTTCCAGGATCTCTATGCCGTGGCGTCGGATCCGCTCATCTGGGAACAGCATCCGGTATCGGATCGGTACAAGCCGGACGTCTTCGCGGGCTTCTTCCGGGAAGCGCTGGCCTCCGGCGGTGCGCTCATCGCGATCGACAAGGCGGACGGCCGGGTTGTCGGGTCATCGCGGTATTACGGCTATGATCCCGAGAAGAGTGAGATCGAGATCGGCTGGACGTTTCTTGCCCGATCACACTGGGGCGGGACGTACAATGGCGAGATGAAGCAGCTGATGATGCGACACGCGTTCGGGTTCGTCGACCACGTCGTGTTTCTCATCGGGCCCGAGAACTGGCGCTCCCGGCGAGCCATCGAGAAGATCGGCGGCGTGCTCGTGGAATCGCGCCTCAACTCGGCGGGGCTCGCGTGCGTCGTCTACCGGATTACTGCGTCCAGCCGTCGGTAAGTATTACATTGCCGCCCATGGCATACACCTTTTATCGAGGCGACTCGAGACAGCCGAAGGATCTCCGCGACGGGTTCCAGGCATGGGTCCCGCTCAGCGTAGTACAGGCCCGCGATCTCATCCGGCGGTTCTCCGGAATGCAGGCGCTCAAAGTCACGCTGCCGGCATTGAAGAAGGATCTGCAGGACACGCTGAACAAAGGCGAGAAGTGGACGATGCTGGATCTGGTGCGCATGATCAAGCTGGAAAAAAATCGCACCACGATTCACATCTCGACCGATCTCACCGAAGATTGCGGCGGGTACTCCAGCGGCTTCATCTACGAGATCGTGTTCGACGACCTGGTGTACTTCGACAAAGGTGGGAAGTGCACCGAGAATCCCACGTCACTCGAGTGCAACTCGCACTTCAACACGCTCGTGGTCGCCGACGACAAAACGCTGAGCGACTCGGCCATGATCGCGTTGTCGAGCAAGGGGAACGAGGTCTCGTTCCTCACGACGATTCCCTACGCGAACATCAAGCGGTACAAGATGGCGAAGAGCACGACGTGGACCGCGATGCCGGCCTAGGCGCGCTGGCGGCACTTGACGGCTGTGTAACCATAGGGTTACTAGAGACCCATGCGCCATGCCCTCATCGTTTCAGCCGCGCTCGCCATGGCGGCTTCCGCCGGCGCGCAGAGCACCGCCGGCGTGTGGAACAACCGGTACATGATCGGGCCCAAAGACAGCGTGATCGGATCCGTCGTCATCACGGTCTCAGACGACCAAAAGACGTGGATCATGAAGTTCGCGGACCGACCGCCTATCCCCGTGCGAGTGATTGCGACGGGCGGGGACAGTGTCGTAACCGATGCGGGACCGTATCCCAGTACGAAGCGGCCCGGCCAGTCCGTGACGCTTCTCCACAGTGTGTCGCACTTCAGAGGCGATCACATGACGGGCACGTTCGAAGCGCACTACTCGGGCGGTCTCGTCGTCGATGGGAAGACCGCGGCGACCCGGACCAAGTGAGGGCGCGCCATGAACTGGCGCAGCGCGAGGAACGGGCGCTCGATCGCCCAGTAGGAGACGAGCGCCGCCAGTACGGTGAACACCACGCTGATCGGGAGCGCCGTCCACCACCCGGTCTGGTGGCTCGCCAAGAATGGCTGTTGCCAGAGATAGAGCGAGTAGCTCAAGACACCGGTGGCGACAAACGCCCGCGTGTTGAGCAGGCGACCGACCGGGTCGGTCGAGAGGCGCATGCCGCGATCGACCAACGCGACGATCAGGAGATTCATGATCGATGCGCCGATGATCGCCTGGAACGCATGCGAGCCGACGAATGAGAGCGCGATGACGCCCGCGGGCACGAGCCAGAACCACGCGCTGGTCAACAATCGGCGGTACCACCCCATCGCCCACAGCTGACCGCGATACCCGGCCAGCGCACACCCGACCGCGATCCCGTCGGCGACGGTCTCGAATCGATATCGGATCGTGCCCTTCATGGCATCCGGCAACGACTCGTGCACGGCAATGCGGACCAGGGGCGCCAGGCAAATGACCAGGAGCGCGAACTGGAGCCCCCGCTTCCTGCCCAATATCAGCAGCAACGCCGGCCACAATAAGTAGAACTGCTCCTCGACCGCCAGCGACCAGGCGTGCTGGACGAACACCGAGGACGCCGGCATGTGGTAATTCACGGTGTACGTGAGACCGTACAGCAGATCACCGCGGTGCAACTGGATCACGCCAAGCGAGCCCGCGAGTGCAATTACGGCGAGATACGCGTAGTATGCCGGGAAGATGCGGAGCGCGCGCCGGAAATAGAAACGGGACAGATTGATCGTGCCGGACTGATCCCACTCATGCAGCAGCAGCGTCGTAATCAAAAATCCGGAGAGCACGAAAAAGACGCGCACGCCGATGGTCCCCAGGTCGAGTGGGGCCGACGGACCGCCGATGAGATGGGAGATGCAGACGAAGCTGACAGCGACAGCGCGCATACCGTCGAGCGACGGAATGCGACCAGACGACGTGGAACCGCCGGCCTCGTCCGTAATTGTCACTAGGGACTAGTACTCCCAAGTCGCGTATAACGTTGGTACTCATAGACATATGAATCGAATCGCTACAGGGTATCCGCATGGGTGACTCGAAACGAGTCGTCGTCATTACTGGCGCCAGCACAGGATTCGGGCGTTTGCTGGCCGAGGCGCTGGCGGGGCGTAACTATCGAGTTTTCGCGACGATGCGCGGCGTCAACGGGAAGAACGCCACCGCCGCCCGGGAGCTTCGTGCTCTCACCGAGGTCGTGGAGCTGGATGTCACCAACGACACCTCGGTCGAACGGGCCGTCGCCGATGTGATAGCGGCAGCCGGGCGCATCGACATTCTCATCAACAACGCCGGGCGCGTGGTGAACGGCGTCTCGGAAGCCATCACGTTGGCCCAGGTCCAAGCGCTCATGGACACGAACTTCTACAGTGTCGTGCGCACTTGCCGCGCGGTGCTCCCGGCGATGCGGCGCCAGGGGAGCGGCCTGCTGCTTCACGTGTCGAGTGGCGCCGGTCGCATCGTGTTGCCCGCGATGGCGTACTACTGCGCGAGCAAGTGGGCGATGGAGGCGTTAGCCGAGTCGTACCGCTATGAGCTCGCCGCGCAGCATATCGACTCGGTGATCCTCGAGCCGGGATCGTACAAGACCGCGATCGCGGGCAATGTCGAACAGGCCGCCGATACCGCGCGGACGACGACGTACGGACCCGTGAACGGGATCGCCGACTCGATCATGCGCACGCTGGAGCAGATCGCGGGCGATCCCACGGAGATCGTCGAGGCCGTGATCCGCATCATCGAGACGCCGTTCGGTCAGCGACAGCTGCGCTATCGCGTCGGCGGCGGGGCGCAAGGCGTGCAACAGCTGAACGCGATGTCGGATGAGCTCCAGAAGCAGCTGCTGACCAACTTCGGGATCGCCGCGATTACGGCCCCTTAGCGCGCTCTTCCGGTTGCAGTCCGACATCGTGCAGGAAATGTCGCATCTGCCTGATCTGTTCGTCGTTGAGCGTCTTCTGGTACGCGTGGTGAAAGACGACCGTCTTGCCATTCACCGTGACGCGCAAACCATCATGGCCGGCGTCTTCCGTCGTGCCGAGCTGGTTCAGCATGTGAATGACGTCTTTCCACTCGATGTTGTGCGAGGTAGGGTGGTCGAATACCATGCCGAGTGTCCGTTCGTGGGAGGCCATCCCCCGAATCTAGCGCGTTATCCGCCGAACTGAAGCGCGCGCGTGGGCTGAATCCGCATGGCGCGCCGCGCGGGTACGAGGATCGCCGCGACGGCGACTCCGCCCAGGACGACCCCCACGGCGACGAAGGTCATCGGGTCCCACGGCGTGACACCGTAGAGCGCGCTCCGCAGGAGCCGCGCGCTCAGGAGCGACACGACGGTGCCGACGGTCAACCCAAGGAGGACCGGCCGCAGACCCTGCCGCGTCATGAGCCACAGGACATCGTTCGCGGTCGCGCCGAGCGCGCGGCGCACGCCGATCTCGTGGGTCCGCAGAGCGACGAAGTAGGCGATGACCCCGAAGATTCCGGCCGCCGACAGCAAGAGGCCGATCGCCGCGAGGGCGCCGAGGAGGAGGGCGTTGAAGCGAGCGGGCGCGAGGGCCGTCCGAAAGGCTTGGTCCGCGGTCTGGATGTTCGACACGGGCAGCGTCGGGTCGAGCGACCGCACGGCGGCGCGCATGGTGCTGGCCGCGTCGCCGGGCGACGGGCTGCGCACGACCATCGTCATGGACTGGCCAATCCACGTCCAGGCTGCGTCGGGCGCTTGGTCGATCGGCAGATAGAACTCCGGATCGATCTGTCCCGCGGGGCCACGCGATCGCACGTCGCCGGCCACGCCGATGACCGTCTTCCACATTGGGTCCGTCTCGGTTCCCTCGCAGCACACGACCCGGCGGCCGATCGCATCGCCTCCTGGCCACGCCATCTCGGCGAAGCGGGCGCTGACGATCATGACGCGCGTCGCGCCGCGGACGTCCTGCGACGTGAATGCTCGTCCCTGCCGGATCGGAATGCGCATCGTCGTGAAGTAGTCCGGCGACACGATTCTCATGTTGGTCGCGATCGCGCTCTGTGGGCCGAGCGGGCGGCCCTCGGGAATGAGGCCGTTATCACCGCCGGGGCCACTGAGCGGGCGCGTGGAGACGAGCGTCACGCGCTCGGCGATCTGCTCGAACGCGTGCCGGACGCTCGCGGGATCGCGGTAGGTCGCGGCCGGCAAGGACACACCGGCTGCCGAGATCCCCGTTTTGTCGAATCCCGTCTGCGTGCGCTGGAGGACCATCGCGCTTCTCACGAGCAGCCCGGAGCCGACGAGGAGCATGAGCGCGAGCGTCACTTCGATAGTGACGAGGGCGCCGCGGAGCTTCTCGCGCGAGCGCCCTGCCCCGATCCCCCGCCCCTCGCCGCGCAGGGTCTCGTGCGGATCCTGACGCGCGAGTCGCAGGGCTGGCAGCAGGCCGCTCGCCACCGTCGCGACCGCCGCGACCGCCAGCGCGAACGCCAGCACACCGATATCGATGTGCGTCTGCTCGAGACGCGGGATGACGCCAGCCGGCGCCGCGGCCACGAGCACGCGAATGAGGACCGCGGCCACGATGACACCGAGGATCGACGCGAGGAGCGACATGACGGCGCCTTCCGTCAGCAGTTGACGGACGAGCCGACCACGTCCAGCGCCAATCGCCGCGCGAATAGCGATCTCGCGCGCGCGCACCGAGGACCGCGCGAGGAGCAAGTTGGCGACGTTCACGCAGGCGATGAGAAAGACCAGCGAGACGGCACCGAGCACGAACAGCAGTTGGTCGTGCGCGCTCCCGATGAGATAGGGGCCGAGTAAGTAGGCAGCCGCCGAGCGGTCGACATCGGCCCGCGGGTAACGAGCGGCCAGGAGCTCGGCGGCATGACGCACATCGCGTTGCGCGGCGTCGAGTGTCGCGGTCGGCGTCAACAATCCGACGACCTGCAGGGAGTGCTCATCGTGCTCGGCGCGCTGCGCCGGAGTAAATACAGCCGGCACCCAGAGCTGCTCTTCCGACAGCGTCGGGTCGAACGCGGCGGGCATCACACCTATAACCGTGAATGGCGTGACGTTGATCGTGATCGTGCGGCCGAGGATGCCGCTGTCGGCGCCAAATCGTGATCGCCACAGGCCCTCGCTGAGGACGACGACATGCTCGTCATCATCAGAACGCAGCGTGCGGCCGAGTATCGGGCGTTGGCCGAAGACAGCGAAGAAGTTGTCGGTGACTTGGCCGCCCGTGACTCGTTCGGGCGCAGGGGCGGCATCCAGCGTGAAACCGGCGAATTTCTCGGCCGCCAGCTCGGTGAAAGACGACGTCATGGCGCGCCAATCGACATAGTTCCCGACGGACACGCTGCCATCGAGCTCGTGCCATCGTTCGGGGACGAAGACCGTGCGATCGGGGTGCGCCCATGGGAATGGCGCGAGCACAACGGCTTTGACCGCGCTGAAGATCGCGGTGGTCCCACCGATGCCGATCGCGAGCGTGCCGATCGCGATCGCGGCGAAGGTTGGCGCGGCGACCATTTGGCGCAACGCGAACCGCACGTCGGACCAGAGCTCCGACAACCGCTCGCGGCGATGGGTCGATTGGCCGATGGCGACCAGTCGCGCCTTGAGGTTGGCCGGGTCGCCGAGGCGGGCGCGCGCTTGGCGCCACGCTTCATCTTCCGGTACGCCGCGTGCCATCAGCTCACGCGCGCGCATCTCGATGTGGAAGGCGAGCTCGGCATCGACCTCTTTGGGGCGCATCAGGCGGTTTCCAGGACGCGGGAGACGAACGCGGCGAACACCGTCCACTCGCGTGTTGCAACCGCGAGCTGTCGGCGGCCCTTGCGGGTCAGGCGGTAGAAGCGGGCTCTCCGACCGAGCTCGGTCACACCCCAGTCGGCCTCGATCCACTTGCGTTGTTCCAAGCGGTAGAGCGCAGGGTACAGCGAGCCATCTTCGATCACGACGGCGCCGGCGGCGGCTTGCTCGAGCCATCGCGCTACCGCGTACCCGTGGCGGGGGCCGAGTTTCAAGGCTTTGAGAATCAAGGCGTCGAGTGTGCCGTACATGACCTCGACGATACCTAGACTGTCTTGGTTAGGCAAGACCCTCCTCGCGCTTCGCGCTCGTCGCCGATTCGCGGCTGCGACATCCAGATGCGACACTTCAACGAGATCCAGATGCGACACTTCGACGAGATCCAGATGCGACACTTCGACGAGATCCAGATGCGACACTTCGATATGTTTAAGCATGCGCTCTACTGCTGGACCGCAGCTGATCACGCACCTGCCGATCGATCGCGAATCGCGCGCGCCGTTGTATCAGCAGATCTATGAGGGATATCGCCGCGCGATACTGGCGGGGCATCTGCGGCCCGGCCAACGCATCCCGTCGACCCGCGCCCTCGCGGCCGAACTCGGCGTCTCACGGCTTCCGGTCCTCGCCGCCTACGAGCAACTGCTGAACGAAGGCTACTTCGCCGGCCGGCGCGGATCGGGGACCTACGTCAACGCCGACCTCGTCGCGGGACGCCGAGCCGGCAAGCGCACTGCCTTCGCGTCGTGGCCGGATGAAGGGGTACGGCCGTTCCGCGTCAGCTCTCCCGCGCTCGACCAGTTTCCACGGAGCGCGTGGGCGCGGATCGTCGCCCGGCACGCACGGGCAATGCCGCCGGAGCTCATGGGATATGGAGATCCGGCAGGATATCTGCCGCTGCGCGAGCAGATCGCCGAGTACTTGCGGACCTCGCGCGCTGTGCGCTGCGAGGCGAGCCATGTGCTTGTCGTCTCGAGCTCGCAGGCAGCCCTCAACATCTGCGCCGCGGCGTTGGTGACGCCCGGTGACACGATCGGGATCGAGGAGCCTGGGTATCCCGGGGCCCGGTTCGCTCTTGCGGTTCCGGGTGCGGCCATCGCCTATATCCCGGTGGACGACGAAGGGATCCACGTCGAAGCGATTGGAGCATCGCGCGCCGTCTACGTCACGCCGGCGCATCAATATCCCCTCGGCGTCTCGATGACCGCCGCCCGTCGTGTGGCGCTCTTGGCGTGGGCCGCCCAAACCGATGCGTGGATTATCGAAGACGACTACGACAGTGAGTATCGCTACGTCAGTCGGCCGCTTGGCGCCCTGCAGGGGATGGATGCGCACGAACGGGTCGTGTACATGGGAACGTTCAGCAAGGTGTTGTTCCCCGCCCTGCGCGTGGCGTACGTCGTCGTGCCGCCGCGACTCTGGGACGCGTTCCTCCAGGCGCGAGAGGCGCTCGACATCTTTTCGCCGACGCTCTACCAACTGGCGCTCGCCGATTTCCTGCGCGAGGGCCGGTTCGCGCGTCACATTCGGCGCATGCGCGACATCTATCGCCGCCGGCGCGATGCCCTGCTCGCGGGACTGGCGCGGCACTGCCACGGAAAGCTGGTCGTTCACAATGCCGATGCGGGACTGCACGTACCCGTGTGGCTTCCGGACGGCGTGTCGGATGTCGAGGTTGTACGGCAGCTCGAACGGCGCGGGCTGGCGGCGACGGCGCTGTCGACGTGTTACGGCGGGACGACGTCGCGGAACGGACTATTGCTCGGGTTCGGCGGTGCGGACGAGCGCACGCTCGATCGCGCGACGAGCACGCTAAGCGACGTACTGTAGTCCGACGGGGCCGATATACTCGGATTGCGGGCGGATCAGGCGGCCGTCGCGCAGCTGCTCGTGATAGTGGGCGCACCAGCCGAGGACACGGCCGACGGCGAATGTTGGCGTGAAGAGCTCGGTCGGTAGGCCGAGGCCATGCAGCAAGAGCGCGGTGTAAAACTCGACGTTCGTGTCGAGCCGGCGGTCGGGCTTGTGTTCGTGCAGCACGCGCAATGCCGTGCGTTCGATGCTCCGTGCCAGTTCATAGGTGCGGCGGTCAGCGCCGTTCTCGTACAAGCGCTCGGCCGCGGCCGCGAGGACGTCGGCACGCGGGTCGCGGACGCGATAGACGCGATGGCCGAAGCCCATGAGACGCTCGCCCGCGTTGAGCTTCGATCGAATGACGGCCTCGGCCCGATCGGGCGTGCCGATCTCGAAGACCATGTCGAGCGCCGGGCCTGGAGCGCCACCGTGCAGTGGACCCTTGAGCGCGGCGAGGGCGCCGGTGATGGCCGAGATCACGTCAGAGTGCGTGGAGGCGATTACGCGGGCGGTGAACGTTGAGGCGTTCAGGCCGTGGTCACACACGGTGATCAGGTACGTCTCGAGCGCACGGATGCGCTCGGGGCTAGGCTCGACTCCGGAGAGTTGATGGAGGTAGTGCGCCGCGTGCGAGAGATCGTAGCGCGCGGGGACCGGTGACTCGCCGTGCAGCAGGCGCCAGTAGGTGCCGACGATCGTCGGGAATGCGGCGATGGTCGTGAGTGCATCGCCCTCAAGTGTCGGCGTCGCCATCAGTAAGGCATCCATTGGCGGCGCCCTTCGGGCGGCCGCATGGTGCAGGACATCGATAGTTGCCGATGACAGCTTGCGGCCGGCAACCAGGTCGGATGACGCGTTCGAGGAGTAGGTGGTCAGGAAGAGAGCGATGACCTCTTCGAACGTGGCGTGCGGCGCGAGATCCTCGACGGCGTATCCCGCGAGAATCAGGGTTCCCGCTTCGCCATCGACGTGACTCAGCCGTGTCGACGCGGCGACCACGTCTTCCAGGCCACTGCCTTTCATCATGCTCGCATGTTCGACGGCGTGCCTATACATTGTCAATCTTGATTCGGCAATCAACATATTTGACCGCGGCGCAAGCCGCCGACGCGCTCGGCGTCACGCGGGCGACCCTCTATGCGTACACGAGCCGAGGGCAGCTGCGGTCGGAGCGCGTGCCGGGTCGGACGAGGGAGCGGCGGTATCTGCGGCACGACATCGAACGCCTACGCGACCGGAAGGAGGCGCGGCGCGATCCGGCGAAGGCGGCGGCCAAGGGACTCGAGTGGGGCAGCCCCGTGTTGGAGTCGGGGATCACGCTCATCCGGGACGGCCGCCTGTATTACCGCGGGCAGGACGCGATCGAGCTGGCCGAGCGGGCGAGTCTCGAAACGGTGGCCGAGCTTCTGTGGCAAAGCTCGGATCTCTTCGACCAGCCTCCCGTGCGGTCGCCGCGCCTCGTGGCCAAAGGGGATGCGCTGAGCCTCTGTCAGGCGACATTGCCGCTGGCGGGGGCCGCGGATCCCGCGGGCTATGACCTTCGCCCGGATGGTGTCAGACGCACGGGGGCCCGCATCGTCCGACTCATGGCATCGATCATGGCTGGGCACGACGTGCGAGGGCCGGTACATACCGTGTGGGGCCCCAAGGTCAGCGAGGTCGTACGGTCGGCGTTGGTTTTGTGCGCGGACCACGAGCTCAATGTCTCGGCGTTCACCGCCCGATGTGCGGCGTCGGCGGGCGCGTCGCCGTACGACGTCGTGGCGGCCGCGCTGGCGACGCTCAAGGGGCACCGGCACGGCGGGCAGAGCGAGCGGGCCGCGGCCATGCTGCGCGAGCCGCGCGCCATCGAGAATATGCTGCGCCGTGGCGAGACCGTGCCCGGGTTTGGGCATCCACTCTATCCCGACGGCGACCCGCGCGCCGAGATGTTGCTGCGACTCGCCGAGGAGAGCCGGAATGGCGCGGTCTGGCGGCGCGTGCGCGGCTTGGCGAAAAAAGGGCACGAGGTGCTCGGGCTGCACCCGACTCTCGATTTCGGCTTGGCGGCGGTGTCGCTCGCGTATCGGCTTCCCGAGCACGCGCCGATCATCCTGTTCGCGCTCGGCCGAACCGTGGGTTGGGTCGCGCATGCGATCGAGCAATATTCCAGCGGTCAGCTGATTCGACCGCGCGCACAGTATACCGGGCCGATGCCATGAAGGATCAGTTGCTCTTTCAGTCGAGTTACTCCGAGTGGGCGACGCGGCGGTTGCTGACCGCCTGCGCGACGTTGCCGCCGACCGATATCGACCGCGATACCGGCGGGTCTCACGCGACCATCCGGCGAACTCTGTATCACTTCTACATCTCGGAAGAGTTCTGGGTGCAGTGTCTGCGCGAGAACACGCTTCCCCGCCTCGCGGATATCGGGGGGGATGCCGATCCCACGCCGACGAGCCTCGGCGACATGCAACGGGATTGGCCCGCGGTCTGGCGGGATCTTCGTGAGTACCTCGAAGGGGCGACAGAACAGGAGCTCGCGGACCAACTCGTCGGACCTGATTGCCGGATTCACCGATGGAAGCTGGTGTTGCACCTGGTGAATCATGCGACGCTGCATCGCGGACAGGTGACGAGTATGCTGCGGCAGGTCGGTCAGAAGCCACCGAATACTGATATCTTCACGTACGCGTTGCGCGACAGGTCATAGCGCTGACCTCGTTGGACGTGAAAGTGGCCATTTCGCGCGGCATCTGATCCGCCGATACTACCGCTATGACCGTCCAGATCCGCAGGATCGAATCGCGCGACGAGCCGCGCTGGCGTGAGCTCTGGGACGCCTACACGCGCTTCTACGAGAAAGAGCCGTCGGAGACGCAGACGCGCTATACGTGGGGGCGTATCCTCGATGCGGCCGCGCCCATCTGGGCGATCGTGGCCGAGGATAGCGACGATGGGGTGATCGGCATCGCGAACTATCTCGTGCACGAGAGCACCTCGACGCTGACCCCGGTGTGTTATTTGGAGGACCTGTACGTCGACCAGGCTCGGCGCACGGCGGGTGTGGGCAAGATGCTCATCGATTGGCTCGCGACCGAGTCCAAAACGCGTGGTTGGGCGTACTTGTACTGGCACACGAAAGAAACGAACTATCGCGCCCGCGGGCTCTACGATAAGTACGCGCCGCACAGCGGGTTCTTGCGCTACGCGATTGAGATCGGTTAAATACCCGGCATGTCAGATCAAGACGCCGCACGTGCCGCACTCGTGCAAGGATTGCAGGACGATATCGCCCGCGAATACCAGGCGATCATCCAGTACGTGATCTTCAGTCAGAAGCTGGACAAGGCGCAGTACATGAACATTGCCGACCAGCTCGTCGAGCACGCACACCAAGAGCTCAACCACGCGCTCGCCATCGCGCGGCAGCTCGACTATCTCGGCGCCTATCCCGTGCACACGCCGAAAACGGTCGAGGTGTCGGAAGACAACGAGAAAATGCTGTGGGCGGATCTGCGCGCCGAAGACAACACGATCAAGAACTATCGCGAGCGCATCCGCCAGGCCGATGCCCTGGGAGAGGTCGCGTTGGCCGAGGTCCTCCGTGGCATCGTGAAGGAGGAGCAAGACCATCAGATCGATCTCGCGACCGCGCTCGGTGTGACTCCTGACGATCGCATTCGGAAGGAGAAAGAGCCGAAATAGTGACGCCGGACGAGCTGGCGCGCGCGTCGGCCGACGCGATGTGGTCGGCCGACACCGCATCGCGCGGGCTCGGTATGGAGATTGTCGACGTCGCGCCCGGGCGGGCGACGCTGACCATGACCGTGGGCGAGGCCATGCTCAATGGCCACGAGATCGCCCACGGCGGGTTCATCTTCACGCTGGCTGATTCGGCATTCGCGTTCGCGTGTAATTCGTACGGCGAGCGCACGGTCGCGCAGCATTGCACGATCAGTTTCATCAAGCCCGTGGCGAAGGGCGACCGGCTCGTCGCCACCGCCAGAGAAGTCTCGCGCGTCGGGCGGTCCGGCATCTATGATGTGAGCGTCTCGGCCAACGGGGCCATCGTCGCCGAGTTTCGCGGATTCTCGCGGACCGTCGGCGGGTCTATCGTATGAACACGCTACAGCGCGAGCGGCTGTCAGCGACGCTGCATCACGCGTACGCCAACGTGCCGCACTATCGCCATGCCTTCGACGCCGCCGGCGTGCATCCCGCTGACTTTCAGCAGCCGGACGATCTGAGGCGGTTTCCGTTCACGACAAAAGATGATCTGCGTGCCAATTATCCCTTTGGCATGTTCGCCGTGCCGCGGGATCAGGTCGTGCGCATTCACGCATCGTCTGGCACGACCGGGAAGCCCACGGTTGTCGGGTACACGCGGCGTGATATCGACACGTGGGCTGAGCTCATGGCGCGGTCTATTCGAGCCGCTGGTGGCCGGCCCGGGATGATCGTGCATGTCGTGTATGGCTACGGACTCTTTACCGGCGGGCTCGGAGCGCATTACGGGGCCGAGCGGCTGGGCTGTACCGTTGTGCCCATCTCTGGCGGCATGACCGAGCGGCAGGTGCAACTCATTTCCGATTTCAAGCCCGACATCATCATGGTGACGCCGAGCTACATGCTCACGATTCTCGACGAGTTCGTGCGGCTCGGCGTCGATCCGGCGAAGAGCTCACTCAAAATTGGGATCTTTGGCGCCGAGCCCTGGACCAATGTCATGCGGCAGGAAATCGAGCGGGCGTTCGATATGGACGCTGTCGATATCTATGGACTGTCGGAGGTCATGGGGCCCGGCGTCGCGCAGGAGTACGTCGAGACCAAGGATGGACTGCACATCTGGGAAGATCACTTTTTCCCCGAGATCGTTGATCCCGCCACTGGCGAGCGGTTACCGGATGGCGAGCTCGGCGAGCTCGTGTTCACGTCGCTCACAAAAGAAGCGATGCCGGTGATTCGGTACCGCACGCGGGACCTCACGCGCTTATTGCCAGGCACCGCGTGCCCCAACGTGAGAAGAATGGAAAAAGTTACCGGGCGCTCGGACGACATGATCATCGTGCGCGGGATCAACGTGTTCCCGACGCAGATCGAGGCCGCGCTCCTCTCACGGCGTTGGTGCGCCGGCCATTTCGTGATCGAGGTCACGAGGCGCGAGCGACTCGACGAGATGACGGTGCTCACCGAGGCGCGGCCCGATCACTGGGATGGCGCCGGATTACGCGATGAGAGCCAGCGGCTCGCCGACTCGATCAAGAACACGATCGGCGTCACCTGCCGCGTCGTGATTCACGCACCAGGCACGATCGAGCGGTCGGCCGGCAAGGCCAAGCGCGTCATCGATCGGCGATAACCATCATGGATGTGCACCTGATCGACGGGACGTATGAGCTCTTCCGGCACTACTTCGCGGTGCCGGGAGAGCTCGGCGGCGTCCGTGGCGTGTTGGGGTCAGTGCTCTCCATGATCGAACGCGGCGCGACGCACATCGGGGTGGCGACCGATCACGTCGTGGAGTCGTTTCGCAATGATCTCTATCCCGGGTACAAAACGAGCGAGGGCGTAGAGCCCGATTTGCTGGCGCAGTTTCCGGTGCTGGAGGATGCGCTGTCGGCAATGGGCGTCGTCGTGTGGCCCATGACGTACTTTGAGGCCGACGACGCGCTGGCCTCGGCGGCGGCCAAGGCCGCACTCGACCAGCGGGTGACACAGGTGCGCATCTGCACACCGGACAAAGATCTCGGCCAATGCGTCGTAGGCACTCGCGTGGTGCAAGTCGACCGGCGGCAGGATATCGTGCGCGACGAGGACGGCGTCGTCGCCAAGTTCGGCGTGTCGCCGCGATCGATACCCGACTACCTGGCGGTCGTCGGCGACAGCGCCGATGGGTATCCGGGCGTCACGGGATGGGGGGCCAAGGGAGCCGCGAGCGTGCTCTCGCGATATCCGCATCTCGAGGATGTACCGACAGACTGGATGCGGTGGGATCCGGCGATCAAGAAAGCGCGGACGCTATCTGAAGCCCTGGTGGCGGCTTGGGACGACGCGCTGCTCTTTCGCGTGCTCGCGACATTGCGACTCGATGCCCCGGTCTTCCAATCGATTGATGAATTGCGGTGGGCCGGGCCGCGCGCGGACTTCGCGGATCTGTGCGGAGTGCTAAAGACTCCCGAACTGTTGAATCGCGCTGTAGGAGTGCGACAAGGATTTTGATGAGCCTACTGACACGCGCGGTGTTGGCGCTAGCTCACGGACTTTGGGTTTGGCACACGCCACAGGTGCTCGGCGCTCCGCATGGCGCCGAGCACCTGCGTGATTTCTGTCGGCAGCAGGGGATTACCGAGGTATACGTCTCGTTTTCTCCCGATGTCGACCTCGCGCCGCTCGTAGTGATGCTGCACGGCGCGCGGATTCGCGTCGAGGCGCTGTTGTCGAGCACGGATGCCGATGAGGCTGGCCCGCATCGGGAGAAGCTGCTCGGCAAAGTGCGGGCGGTCATTCAGTACAACGCCCTACACCAGGACGCGCGGTTCGATGGCATCCATCTCGACATCGAGCCCCAGCAGCGGCCGGAGAACAAAGGGCCGGGCAACCTGGCCTACCTCCCCGGTCTCGTCGACGCGTATCGCGCCGTGCGTCACGAGAGCGACGCCGCGAGCCTGGGCGTCGACGCCGATATTCAGACGAAACTGCTCAAGGGCAGCGCCGACCAGCGGCAGACACTGCTGGCGGCGCTCCCGCGGTACACGCTCATGCTCTATGAGCTGCCACGCCCGGATGCGGCGACGCTTCGTGAGACGAGCCAACGGATGTTGGCGATGGCGTACGATGGCGTGAGCGCGCCCGATCTGGCGACAATGGCGGTTGGGCTGCGCACGCAGGACTATGGCGACTCGCTGCCGCAGATGCTTCACACGCTCGACGAGACGGACCAGGCCAACCCGCACTACGCGGGTTGGGCCTGGCACGCGTATCAGTAACGGACCTTACGGTCCCAGATATTGGACGTGCACGTACGTCCCTAGGCGCTGGTTGTACGCCAGGTACCAGCCGATGTGGTCGGGATCCTCGTAGATCACGACATCGTCGGTATCCCATAGCCAGTCGCCGACATACCCGACGTCGAACGGGGCCACGCTCCAGTAGAATCCACCGAAGCCGAACCGATCGGGGCCACCGCCATGCAAGCGCCACACGTGCCCCGGGCCGAATCCGCCCGTGAAGTGGCCGTGCGCCCATGGATGATCGAGGTGGTAGTGCACATCATTGGGCCCCGTATCGTGGCCGACCCAATGACCATCCTCGTGGACATGCGGCGCCGCAGGGTGTCCCTCGTGGTCGACGTAATCGTGAGGGCTCGCGTACGTATGACCCTGCCCGTGATACGCGGGCGGCCCGTGCGCGGGCGCATGACCATGGCCACCACCGCCATGCTCCTGTGCAGCGACAGGGACGGCGACGGCGACCACACCAACGAGTGCCACGTAGTGCATGAGGTGCATGGATTTCCGCTCCGAGTGAGTGAGCTCATGAGTGCTTATGCAACGGGCGAGCCATCACGGTTACCGCGCGTGGTATTTCGTGAGGATGGCGAGCGTCCGATCGATCGGTAGCGCCTCCATCTTTTTGCCTCGGTAGGTCACGTCTGTCGCACGGAACAACGAGTTGATGAGGGCTTCTTCGGTGGCTTCGGCCGTTGCCTCGAACAGCGGCCCCAGGTCATCGTGGCGGAGTTGCTCCGAGGCATACGTGGATCCCGGGGTGCCCGGGTGCCGGCGGACCGATTCGGCGGTCGAGAACGCGATGACATAGTCGCCTGAGCCAGGGCTGCCGTCTGAGCCTGTGCGGGCGAGGCCCAAGATGGCTCGCTTGGCAACGCGTTCGAGGTCCCGCGATGTCAGCGGCGCGTCGGTGGCGACGATCATCATGCAGGACCCGTGTTGGTCTTGATACTCGTATCGACCCAGCTCTTTGCCGACCGGAGCGCCGTTGATCGTGAGGATTCCGCCGTAGTTCGATTGCACGAGTACACCCACGGTGTACGAGCCGTATTTCGCCGGGAGTTTACGGGAGCTCGTGCCGATCCCGCCTTTCCAGCCGAGGGCCCGGGTGCCGGCGCCGGCGCCAACTGAACCTTCGGCCACTGCGCCCTCCGTCGCGTTTTGGAGAGCGGCCCGGACGTCGGCTTCGGTGATCGGGCGCGCGCGGATGTCGCTCAAACCGCCATCGTTCGTTTCGCCAACCACCGGGTTGATCGAATAGACATCGCTCATGTCCGGCTGAGCGAGCAGATACGCGACCATGGCGTCGGCCGCTTTCCAAACGCACAGGGTACAGGTCAGGAGAATTGGCGTTTCGAGCTCGCCATGTTCCTCGAGTTGCGTGGCCCCGACGAGCTTACCGAACCCGTTGTAGACGAACAGCGCGGCAGGCACGCGATCGCGGAACAGATTGCCGCCGTGCGGGAGAATGGCCGTGACACCCGTGTGGATGGTGTCGCCTTGAACAACCGTCGTGTGGCCGACGCGCACGCCGGAGACGTCCGTGATCGCGTTGAGCGCTCCGGGCTGGAAGACCCCGATGACGACGCCCGCGTCACGGGCTCGCGGGCGCACCGGCTGAGTAAGGGCGCAGACGGGGAATCCAACGATGCACAGCAGCGCGATACGCGTCATACTCGCTCCCGAAGGTCCGGCGCAGTTGCGGCTCCTCATAGACCATCACGAACAGGTGTGTCAAAACAAAGAACACCAACCCCCATTCGAGGACGCTGGTGCGGCCGAAGAGTAGCCCTTGGCCGATGATCAGCGCGACGAGGGCGACGTACATGGGATTCCGGACATAGCGATACCACCCGGTCACGACGAGGTGCGTGGGCGGCGCGATCGGCGCCGGGGTGCCCAGTCCTTGCAGCGCGAAGCGCGCGAAGGAGTCGAGCAAGATGGGGAGTCCGGTGGCGATCAACACAATGCCGATCCAGCGGAATGGCGCCCAGCCGAGCAACGCCGGGGCGACATGCCAGCGGCTCAACAGCCACGGCACGTAGAGCGCAACACAGCCCGGCGCTATGACCAGAAAGAGCGCCGAGCCGAGGACCGCGCTGAGGCGTTTCATCTGGGGTGGAGGAGTTGTTCCAGTCGTTGCTTCGCCGCGGGCCACTCGGACGCAACGATCGAGAAGCGGACCGAGTCGCGAGGGATAAAGTCGGCGGCCATCCGATGTCCGCGCAAGATCCCCTCGAATTGCCCGCCAATGCGCTGGAGCGCGGCGCGCGAGCGGTCGTTGCGGACATCCGTGTGGAAGCAGACCCGGACGGCGTCCCAGGCCTCGAACGCGTGGGTGAGCATCAGGAGCTTCGCCTCGGTGTTGGCACCGGTGCGGACGGCGGAGCGGGCGAGCCACGTATAGCCGATCTCACAGACGTCGGGCGTCGTTCGGCCGTGCCGGGGATGGTCGGACGGCCAGGCCCACTGCTCGATATCAAAGAAGCGCGACGAGCCGATGATCACGCCATCGCCGGCGCGAACGATCGCGAATGGGACCACCTTCCCTTGCGCGCGCCCGGCGAGCGCGGTCTCGACGTACGCCGCCGCCGCGTGCGCGCCCTGTGGGACGGGGCTCCACTGGTAGAGCGGCGGATCTCCAGCGGACGCGACGACCAGGCCGTCGATATGGCGCCGCTCGAGTGGCTCGAGGCGAACGTGCCTGCCTTGCAGGACCGGCGTGTCCAGTGCCATATCCTGTATGATATGACGTGGGACATGACCCAGCGATCGATGCTCAGGCACCTCTTGGGCGCGATTGCCTATCGGGCCCAAAAGGCCCTCCGTGACGCACCGGATGCGTACGCGGATTTCCATGCGGGGATGAACGTGCGGACGCCGCACGAGTTGGTGCGACACATCACCGGCGTGCTCGGATACGCGCGGACGTTGTTCGTGGGCGGCGTGTGGCGGCCGCGCATGCTGGACACATTCGGCGAGGAAGTCGCGCGGCTCCATGAGGTCATGGAAGATCTCGGGCACCTCATCGAGACGGGCGAGCCTCCCACGATACGACCGGAGCAACTCCTCCAGGGGCCCCTGTCTGACGCCATGACCCACGTGGGGCAATTGGCGATGCTTCGGCGTTTGGCCGGCGCGCCGGTCGCTCCGGAGAATTTTGTGTTCGCGAAGGTCGATGCGAACAACCTGGGGCGACATCAACCGCCGCCGGCCTCTCCAGATCCCGGGTGGGACCCGGAGAAGCCGACGGATCGGTAACTACTGGTCGTCGCCCACCGCGACCTGATCATCGTCGTCGTCGCCCGGCGCCATGGCCGTTCGACCGTGTCCATCGCGTCCACCTCGTCCATCGTGCCCATCACGCATCATCGGTCCGCCGCGATGAGGGCCCCTGTGGTGCATCATCGTGCGCCGGTGGCTAATGAGCTCCCAGGCGTGCGCTTGCTGGTCGGGCGTGAGCACGGCGATCGCGTCGCGCAGATCGGTGTGCATGGCGTCGTGCTCCTTCTCCATCGCCGCACGGAACTGTGAGGGCGGACCTTCGCGGTGGCGTTGCGCCGAATCACCGCGCCGGAACTGCGCGTGCAGCGAGTCGAAGCTCGCGCGCATGGCTTTGTGTCGATCGGCCGCGCGCCGCGCGATGGCGGCGAGCTTCACGACCTGTTGGTCGGTGAGTTGCAACGTCCCGGTGCGCGCGAGCAGAAATTCTACTCCAGGCCCCGGCATCTGCGCGCCCAATGGCAGCGCGGCTACCAGCGCAGCCGCGCACAGTAATCTTCGCATTGTTCATCTCTCGGAAGGGTCACTTCATCTTTAAGCCGAGAGCATCCAAACGTTGGAGGTTGTGCCAGTAGTGGTCTGTCCACCCCGCGGCCAAATGCTTGGCTTGACCAATTGGAAACCCGGTGTGATCGAACACGAGCTTCGTGCCGGGCGCTGTCGCACTGAGCTCGAAGTGCGCAATGGAGAAGACGCCGGGGTTCCAGCTGCCGCTGCGCCACGCTTGGACGATCCGCGTGTTGGGCACGAGTTGGACGGTGCGCCCGGTGATTTGGTTGTCGAACAGCGAGAATGCACCGCCTTCGCGCGCGTCGATGCGCGCGGCGAGTCCGCCGCTCATCGCCGAGAACTGCTTTTCGTCGAGCAGTGCCGTGTAGATCTGCTCGGGCGTGAACCGGAACATCACCTCTTGGTGGATCGACTCGGCGATGTGCGAGATGCCGTCGTCTTGGAACACCGCGAGGGCGGCGGCGATCTGCGCGCAGAACAACCGGCGGGTAGTCATTGCGAATGGGGTTGGGGTCGTGCAATATTTAACAATGTTGTTAAATGTTTCGCAAGCCCGGCTCGACCTGCTGTTCCGGGCACTTGGTGACCGGACCCGCCGGAAGCTGATCGCGCGACTGGCCGAGCAGCCGGCGACCGTCAGTGAGCTCGCCGAACCGTTCGCGATGTCGCTACCGGCGATCTCGCGCCACCTCCGCGTGCTCGAGCGCGCGGGGCTCATTCTCCGGCGCGTTGAGGGGCGCGAACATCATTGCTCGCTCAACCCGCGCGGTCTGGAGGCTGCCGAGGTGTGGCTCGGGCAGTACCGGCGCTTCTGGGAAGGCCAGTTGCGAGCGCTCGCGCGCTACGTGGAGCGGCCGTGATCACGCTGGTCGTGCGACGCACGATCCGCGCGACACCGGAGCGGCTGTTCGATGCCTGGACGAGGCCCGAACAGCTCGTGGAATGGTGGGGGCCCGAGGGTGTGACCTGTATCGGCCCGAGTGTCGATGTGCGCGTCGGCGGCGCATACCGGATCGGCAATCGAATGCCGGACGGCAGTGAGATCTGGATCGTGGGGGTGTTCGAAGCCGTCGAACGGCCGCATCGGTTGACCTATTCGTGGCGCCTCGAGGGCTCGGACGGCGAGCCGGAGCGGGTGACCGTGCGGTTCGAGCCGCGAGGGACGGACACCGAGGTCATCGTGACGCATGAGCGCGTCGCGAACGAAACGCTCCGCGATCAACACCAGCAAGGGTGGCACGGCTGCCTCGAGGGCCTCGCGCGGTTTATCGTTCGTACATGACTACGTGGTTCATTACCGGCGCCTCGTCCGGCTTTGGTCAGGCCTTCGCGGCCTATGCCGTGTCGCGGGGGTACAACGTCATCGCGACCGCGCGAGACGCGGCGAAGATTACCGTGCGGGATCCCGACCATGTGTTGGCGGTCTCGCTCAATGTCGACACCCCGGGCGATGCCCAACGAGCCATCGACGCGGGCGTCAGGCGCTTTGGCGGCATCGACGTCATCATCAACAATGCCGGGTTCGGTATCGTCGGCGCCGTCGAGGAGACGCCCGAGTCTGAGCTGCGCTCGCTCATGGAGACCAACTTCTTCGGCGCGGTGGCGGTCATTCGTGCGGCTCTCCCCGTTCTGCGGTCGCAGGGTCGTGGCGCCATCGTCAACATCTCGAGTATCGGCGGCCAGCTGTCGTTTGCCGGCTTCGGGGCCTACTCAGCCGCCAAGTTCGCGGTGGAAGGCATGTCCGAGGCGCTCGCGCAGGAAGTGGCGCCGTTCGGTATCAAGGTGCTCATCGTCGAGCCCGGCAACTTCCGCACGAACCTGCTCGGGTCAGGGACGCGGCACATGCCCGTGATCGAGGCCTATCGGGCGACCGTCGGCGGCACGCGCGAGTTCGTCACTGGCATGCACGGCACGCAAGCCGGCGATCCGTTCAAGGCCGCGAAGGCCATCGACAAGGCGCTCAGCGCCGAGCGCACGCCGCTGCGGCTGCAGCTCGGCGAGGACGCGGTCGGCGCCGTGCGGCAGCATGCGCATGCGCTGCTCGCGGATCTCGAGGCGTGGCAGGCCGTGGGGGCCGATACCAAGTTCGATGGCGACGACGCTGGGAGCCTGCGCCTGCCGGAGCCGGCGGGTCAGCGCGGTACGTAGCTGAGCTCTGGGCGGTAGCGCCACGTCTCGGTTCGCGTGCGCTCGACGAATGCGCTAGCGGACTGCATGGCGCTCTCGATCTGTCCGCCATTTGATGGGAGGTCGGCGAGGGTTCGGGCGCTGATCAGTACGATGTACTCGCTGGCGCCGCTCACCGGTCGCATCACCAGGTGTGGCGTATTGACCGCTCGCAGCGTCGCGGAAATTGCCGCTTCGAATTTGGCGCCCATGCCCGGATGCACGGTGACGAACGCCAGGGTCATGTAGGGTGACGCGAGTTGCTGGGGCGTCAGGGTCGTCAGCGCGCCCACGACATCGTATCGCATGACCGAGCGCACGTCGGCGTACGGCTCCACATTGATAGCCCAGTTGGCCTCGTCCGCGTCCGGCTCGTTCGGATGGTCGAAATCCGTCCACGGGTGAAAGAACGTGGCATCGAGAAAGAAGCCCTGGCGCTCGCCGTCGGCGATCGTCCAGCCTGGCCAGAGCCAGCGGTCATTGATGGAACGGTGCCATGCGAGGTGGCGTTGGTCGCCGAGCTCGAAGTCGTGGTCCATGCCCGGTTTCGGCTGATAGAGGACGAGTACGGCGCCCGTCCCGGGTTGCTGGGCGGCGAGGGTCGCGGCCGCGAACGTGGTGACACACAGGGTGCGCAACATGCGACACAATTGAACATTCCTGTTGGGGGAGAGTTCAACGATGTATCGAATAGGGGAGTTCGCGCGCATCGCCGGGGTGTCGGCGAAGATGCTGCGATTTTATGACGAGATCGGGTTGTTGAAACCCGAGCGCACCGATCCGGTGACTCGATACCGGTATTATGCGCCGCGGCAGCTCATCGCGTTGGCCGAGATTCTGGCATGTCGGGAAATGGGACTGTCCCTCGCCGAGGTGGCCGGGCTCGGGCGTCGGGTCTCGCGACGGATTGCGTTGCAGCGTTCGCGCGAGAGACTGCAATGCACGCTGGCGCGCGTACAAGACTCGCTCGACCGCATCGATGCCGCGATCGCGAGTGGGACACGCAGCGTCCCGGTCGTCGTCAAGCGGCGACCCGCGACGAGAGTGGCCTCCCTCGGCGCCGTGATTCTCGGATACGATGACGTCATCCAAGCCGAGCGGGAGTTACTGGGTCGGGTACCTGAGAGATTGCGTGGACGTCTGCGTGGTGTGCTCTGGCACCAATGCGCGGATACCGGAGTACCTGGCGGCGAGCCATTCGTCGAAGTCCGCGCGACGGGTCGTCTCGATCGCCTCGATCTCAAAGAGCTGCCGGCAGTTACGGTGGCGTGCGCCTACGCCCCGGACGATTACGGGGCGGCCGAGGGAGCGTATGATGCGATTCGCGCGTGGATGCGCGTCCGGCCGCACAGGCTCGCGGGTCCCAAGCGCGAGCTCTATCACGACCGGACGTTGGAAATCCAGTTTCCCCTAGTGAGTGCTTAGCGCGTCCACCCCTGCCTGGGCGACGACGGCGTCCTGGTCTGACGCCATACCGCTGCAGCCGACCGCGCCGATGACCTTCCCGTCGACGGTGATCGGGACGCCGCCAGCCACCGCGGCGGCGCCGGGAAAGGACAGAATGCCCAGATTGCCGCTCTTGACGGCGTCGGCGAACGCCTGGGTGGGGCGACGGAACTTGGCGGCGGTGCGGGCTTTCTCGATCGCCACATCGAGGCTGCCGGTTTGCACGTCGTCCATGCGGTGAAACAAAATCAAGTTGCCACTCGCATCGACAATAGCGATGGCCATGGTCCAGCTGTGTTTCTTCGCCTCGGCTTCGGCCGCCGCCACCATGGTTTTCGCGGCTTCGAGGCTCACCACTTTGGTGTCGATCAATTGACCGCGCGCGGTCACGGGGGCCGCGCAGAGGAGCGCGAGCGTGAGTGAGAGGGCTTTCGTCATGCGACCGAACCTATCGCGGTTGGCGTTCATCGACAATCTCCGGTGGACGATGATCATTCTCGTGATCAGCATGCATGCGGCCGATACCTATAGTCCGCTCGGGAATTGGTACTTTGTCGAGCGGCCGCCTATTACGCATCTGACCCTGGTCACGTTCGCGGTGTGGCAGATGTATTTACAATCATTTTTCATGGGGCTCTTGTTCTTCGTGGCTGGCGTGTTTGTGCCGCCATCCATCGATCGCAAAGGGCCCCGGACGTTTCTGCGCGATCGGGCGTTTCGCCTCGGGCTGCCCGTGTTGCTGTATATGTTCGTGATCGGGCCCGTGACCGAGTACTACATCTCGCATTCGTGGACGGCGCCGTACTCGTTTGCGCACGAGTGGGTGCATCACATCGTCGACCTCGAAGTGCTCCAAGAAAACGGGCCCCTGTGGTTTTTGCTCGCCCTTCTAATCTTTTCAGCCGTGTACGCAGCGCGCTACTCGCGACCGCGAGACGGCGCTATACGGAGACCTCCGCCCGGCAATGGGGCGTTGGCCATTTTTGCGCTCGCGATGGCAGCGGGGAGGTTTGTTATCCGGGGGGTGTTGCCGGATTACTCCCTGTTCAACATGCACCTCGGGGATTTTTCTCAGTACATACTGCTTTTTGGCGCAGGGATAATAACAGCGCGCAACGGGTGGTTGAGCAGTTTTCCCTACGAGCGCGGCATCCGATGGCTGATGGTCGTGCTGCCCATTGGCTTCGTCGCCTGGCTCGCGATCATGCGGGGCGGAGCGATACATGACGGGTGGAACTGGCGGAGCGCCGCGTTCAGCGTGTGGGAGTCCGTGACGTGCGTCGCGATATCGGCCGGGTTACTCGTGCTGTATCGCGAGCGGGCAGACGGACAGAATGTCGTTACGAACTTTCTGTCACGAAATGCGTTCTGCGTTTATGTGTTTCATCCACCCTTCGTGATCCTCGGCGCCCGGCTGCTGTGGGGTCTCGAGTGGCCGGCACTGCTCGAGTTTCTATTGCTGACCGTGCTGGCCACCGTCACGACGTTCGCCGCGAGCGAGTATGTGTTCCGCCGGATTCCGGTGCTACGTGCGATACTTTAGTCGGCGTAGAAATCGTATTCGGCGGTGTACGGGACTCGGAGGTCGGTGCCCAGGTGCGACTGGTCGCATCCGCCGGCCGGTGGCTGGCCACCGTGCGTATTGATGCGCCGGATCGTCTTCACGTGCTCCAAGAGCCCGTGCCCGCTCGTGCTCACGGCGACGAGCGTGAGCCAAGGAACCGCGTTCGGCTCGGGGGCGTCTTGCTTGGCGATCGGACGGCCCACGACCTGGCTGCTGTCGCTCAGTTGCCAGGTCGGCCCGGCGAAGTGACGGCCGATCACCCGACTGCTATCGTCCAAGAGCCGCGCGTCGGGTGCCTTCAAGCCCCACGAGAACGTGTAGGCGTTCCGCTGACACGTATAGATCTGGTCACCTTGCGCGTGCGCCCGGAGAATCAACTTCCCCGCGGGCGGCTGCAGCACCAGCGCAACTATCAAAGCATGGATAATCATACGGGAATAATACATGCTATAATCCGAAATGAATCTCGTCGTTAAACCGCGGGCGGTCATCTCGGTCATATCTGCGGCTGAGCGGAAGGGAGACTGGGAGCTCCCCGCTCATCTCTGGGTGTACGTGTTCTTCGGTCGCGTACGGCTCGATCTCCGGCACGCCCGATTCCTCCCGGGCACATCCGAGATCGAAGTCATTGCGATGATGGGCGAGGTCAAGATCACCCTGCCGCACGGGGTGCGCGTCGAAAGCGAGGAGTTCAAGATTCGGCGCGTGACGAGAGCCGTGCCGCGAGACGATGCGCCGTGCATCCGCATCGTCGGTCACGAAATCATGGGGCAAGTGAAGATCAAAGTCGTCGATCCCAACGACCCAAGCTGACAGTATGGGAGCCATCTACGCGGGGACATCGGGGTGGGCGTATCCGGCGTGGAAGCCGGCGTGGTATCCGGCGAAGCTCGCCGCGTCCAAGTTTCTCGGGTACTACTCGACCCGGCTCAACTCCGTCGAGTTGAATTACACGTTTCGGCGGTTCCCCACGGAGAAGCTGCAGCTCGGGTGGATTGCGCAGACATCGCCCGGGTTTCGGTTTGCGGTCAAGGCGCACCAGAGCATCACGCACGTCAAGCGGTTGGATGGTGCGCTCGAGTTCACGACGAAATTTCTCGGCGCGCTCGCTCCGCTTCGCGCCGCGGAGCGCCTCGGGCCCATCTTGTTTCAGCTACCCCCGTTTCTCCGGTGTGACGTCGAGCGGCTGCGCGGGTTCGTCGGGGGACTCCCGCGGGATACTCGATATGCTTTCGAGTTCCGGCACGAGTCGTGGTTCAGCGACCCGGTGTACGAGTGCCTGAGAGCGGCGAACGCTGCGCTCTGTGTGGCGGAGAGCGAGACGCTCGAAACGCCGGACGTGACGACCGCAGATTTTACCTATCTGCGCCTACGCAAAGAGACGTACGAGATCGAGCCATTGCGCGCCCGCGTAGCACCCCATCTCATCCGCGGTGACGTGTTCGCCTACTTCAAGCACGAGGACACGCCCGACGGCGCTATCGGCGCTGAGCAATTACGGCTGTCAGTATAGCTGAGCTAGCTGGCAACGGGTTATGACGCTACCATTGCGAGCGCCATGACGCAAATGGCCATCGCACAGCAGCAGCAGGCGCCGGTCGTCCGCGTGCGGACCGAAGTAGCGCGTTACGCGCCTGCGCTCGGATGGACGACGCTGGCGCTGGCGGTCGCCCTCGCGCTTCGGCCAAGCGTCGACCCCACGACGCTCTTTCTCGTCGCCGTCGCCGGCGCGACCTGGAGTGGCGGATGGCGCGTGGGGTTGCTCGCGGCGGCGCTGGCCACGATCGCCGTCGACTATTTCTTCGTCGCGCCCATCGGCTCATTGGCCGTGGCCATCGACCAGCTGCCGCGGCTCGCCGTGTTCGTGCTCTGCGCCGGAGCGGTGAGTTGGGCCAGCGATGCCAGGCGCGTGAAGATCGAGCGCGCGCTCCGGGAGAGCGAGCGACAGCTCCACGCGCTCTTCGATGAAGCGGCGGTCGGAATCGCGCTCGTGAACGCGAGCGGCCACGCCTTCAAAACGAACCGACAGATCCGCAGCCTCTTCGGATACAGCGAACAGGAGTTCCGCGCTTTCCAGTTCACGAAGATCACACATCCGGCGCGGGGCGAAGCCGATTGGAACGTGTTCACGGAGCTCGTGCACGGCAAGCGCGACTCGTACCGCCTGGAGAAACGCTGTTTCGCCAAGGATGGCCGCATTGTCTGGGCAAACCTCGCGGTCTCGCTCGTCCGAGACGAGCTCGGCGCGCCGTGCTTCGGCATCGTCGTTGTCGAGGACATCGGCGACCGGAAGCGGGCCGAGGAAGAGTTGCGGCGCAGTGAGGCGTTTCTCGCGGAAGGGCAACGGCTTACGCATACCGGTAGCTGGGGCTGGAACGTTCCGTCCGGGCGGGTTCTGTGCTCCAAAGAAGCGCTGCGCATTCTCGATCTCGATCCGGAGAAGCCGGAACCATCAGTCGAGGCGCTTCGACAACGCGTGTATCCGGAAGACCGGGCGTGGGTGGACGAAATCGTGACCACCGCGGCCAAACGGCGTCGCGATCTGGATCATGACGTGCGATTTCTCACGGGTGACGGCGCGGTTCGCACCATCCATGTCGCGGCTCACACCACTGTGAATGCGCTCGGCGAGCCCGAGTACATGGGCGTGATTATCGATGTGACGGGCCTGCACGGACAGGCAACAGCTCCCTAACGACCATATGCGATAGCGCCGTGACGGCCTACCGTTGGGGCTCACCCCAACTGGAGGTTCTTCATGTCACAACGCATCGCCCGTCTCGTCATCCTCGCGACCGTCATCGCCCTCGCCGCGTGCACGTCGCCGACGAGTCCGACGCGGGCTGATTGCGGCGGCTCGACCATGGGCTCCGGCAACTGCTGATCGACCCGTCCGCGGAGGCGATTACTCGATCGCCTCCGCGAACTCGCCGCGGCGATGGCTGATCTCGTCGAGAATCATGAGCAAACCTGGGCGTGGCGACGGATCGCTCCACGGGGGTCTGCGTTCATCCGGCGTCGCCTTGAGTAACTCGTCCGCATCGATCAAGACCTTGTACACCCGATGCGCCTGCGCCACGACCAGCGCCTCGGCGAACTCCTCTCGCGCCTTCGCGGGGTCGCCGAATTTGAGATACCCCTGGCCCACGAACACATGATAGTGTGCACGCTGGTGGCCGGGCAGCCGCTTGCCGGCGAGCTCACGTCGCAGTTGGTCGAACTTGACCTGCTCGCCGGCCAGGATGGCGATGCGCATGAGATTGAGCGTGGCTTGATAGACGAACTCGACGTCCGGCTGACCCGAATTGTGAACGGCCGACAGCACGGTTCGGGCGTAGGAGAGATGACCGAGATCCACGAGCGCGGTCGCGAGGTCGTGCATCGCTCTGAGTTTCAACGTCGGATCGGCGTACGCTTTCAACGCGGCGTAGTAATACTCGGCGGCAAGCGCAACCTGATCCCTCGCCGCGGCGACTTGCCCGCGATCGTGCCGGGCCTCGGCCGCGACCGGCGATCCGAGTGCGTCCGCGTCGACGATGATACCATCGAGTTGGCGCTCGGCTTCCGGCAAATCGCCCTTGTGGAACTCGAGCAACGCCGTCGAGAGACGAAGCCTCAAGAGCCAGAATTGATCGCCATTCTCAGCCGCAACCGCCAACCCGTCGCGATACAACTCCGTGGCACGATCGATCGCACCCAGTCGCCGCATACAGACGCCGGCGCGCTGATAGCACAGCGGCAAGAGCTCCCGGTCACTCGCCAACTCGATCGCGGTCAGGTACACATCGGCCGACACGTCGTATCGGGCGTCGTGCTCGAGGAGTTGCGCGTAGGCGATCAGCTTTGGCACCCGCGTGTCGGCGGAGCCATCGGTGAACGCGCTGATCGTGTTGACGATCTCACCGAGGATCCGACGGACCGGACTATCGGCGATGGCCTCGACCGCGCGCTTGACGGCCACGAACTCGTGGAACTTGAGCTCGCGATCGCCGTCGACGCGCGACCGCCACTTGTCGAGCAGTCGCAGGACGAGCAAACCGGCCAGCACCGTCTTGTACTCCATCGACCCTTCGGTCTCCGCACTCGCGGCTCGGAAGAACGCCATGTGGCGGACCGGGATGTTCGGGTTGATGGGCGGGTCGGCGTCGATCACGGGGGCGGATCTCGGTGAGTGGTTCACAGCCTCCGTCGCGGGCTCCCACGAGCGGACGAGACGGTACGTCCCGTCCGGTTCGGCCTCGAAACCGCGCACGAGACGGTATCCGTTGCAGCAACGGGCCGCATCGGCCGCGTCGCTCCAACCATGGCGCTCGGGACCGGAGCAATAGAACACGCGCGCGAACATATGATGTAATTGCGAAAAACAACAGACTTGAAACACGACACCGACGGGCTTGGCTGCCCGTAGTGTCACCCGAGCCCGAGATTGTCCCCGATGTGGGATCGAATGTCGGCGAGAATGGTCGGCATGCTGGCGGGCGCCATTGGCATAGCCAGCAATCGCTCGGCCTCGCGCAAGGTCACACCTGCGCGATTTGCCCGCGCTTCGACCACCGCCTCCGCAAACTCGCGCTGGGCGGCGGATGGGTCATCGAACGCGAGCGCCCCTTCGCCCGCGATGATGTGATAGTGCGCCAGCAGCCGGCCGGTGAGGCGCTGATCGACGAGCTCGCGGCGGATCGTCTCGAACTGCGCCCGGTCGCGCGCCATCGTGGCGATCCACATGAGATTGAGGGCCGCGATATTCCGGGACTCGACATCCATGCGATCCGAGTGCCGCACCGCTGAGAAAGCCGTCCTGGCGACATCCAGATGACCCATGTCCGCGATCACCAGTGCGAGGTCTGAGAGCGCCCGCATCTTGAGCTCGGTGTCCGCGTACAATCGCATCGCGGTATGGAAGTGGTCGGCAGCGAGTCCAAACTGCTTTTGGTAGTACGCCACATGCCCGCGGTCGTGCCGGGCTTGTGCGGAGACGAACGTGAGTCCCTTCGCATCGGCTTCGGCCATGACGACCTCGTGGACTCGTCCGGCTTCGACCAGGTCACCCTTGTGCCGTGCCAGGTTCCCCTCGCAGAGGCGCAGCAGCAATGACCAGAACAGATCGCCGATCTCGGCCGCGACCCGCAGTCCGTGGCGCAACATGGCTTCGGCGCGATCGAGTTGTCCCAAATGCCGAAAACACACGCTCGCCCGCCCATAGTACTCCGGTAAGAGTCCCTGGCGCTTCGACCCGATCTCGATCGCGGTTAGATACACGTCCGCCGCGACATCCCAACGCGCGTCGTGCTCGAGCAGCCATGCATAGTCGACCAACATGGCAAAGCGCGCATCGGCAGAGCCCTCGACGAATTCGGCGATGGAGACGACGAGCTGGTGGAGCGCGTCCCGCATCGGGCCGTCGTCGAGCGCCGCTACGGCCTGCTCGACCGGCTCGAAGTCCCGGCCCCGGGATTCGATATCGCGGTTGAGCGACCGCCACTTGTCGAGGAGGCGGAGCACTACCAGGCCAGCCAGCAATTCTCGGTAGTCGTTCGAGCCTTCGACCTCAGCGCTCGCGGCGCGGAAGAAGGCCATGTGTCGTGTCAGTTCCAGAATGAGCTTCCGTAAGCGAGGAAGAAGAGCCAGAAAGCGCCAACGACTCCGGATATGACGCCGACACCGACACTGATGCGTGCCAGCACGCGCAGTGTTTTGACGGCCGGATCGACCGCCAAGGCATGGGTCGCGAGACCACGGACTCCGAACGCGACGAAGCAGATGCCAAGGGCCGTCGGCACTACGCGTGGGGTGGTCCGTACCACCCACGGCGTGAGTGCGGTCAGTGCGCCCAGAACGGCGCAGGTGAGCAGGATACGGGTCGACGCGTGGTCGGCTGCTCGCGTAATCAGCGCGGCGAGCGTCGGCTCGTCTTGAGCCGGCACCATACCCCGCTAATCTAGCGAAGGGTCAAGCGTTCGGGGACGGGTCCCAGGTCGGGTCCAATGAGAATGCCGCTGACGGCGATCGCGCCGGTCGCCGCATCCGGCGCGTCGTCGATCGTACCGGAGAAGACGAAATCCGACCCGAACCAGAGCCGAACGTCTCGGCCGGAGACCGAGCCCACGACGCTCACACGTGGGCTGCCGGGACTCAAATGGGCGATGACGTTACCCGAAAGCCGGTCGCCGACGCGATCAATGCGACCATCGAAGTCGGCGAGCGGAGACTCGACATATGACGGGGACTGGCAGCCCTGCGCGATGCAGGCAACGGCAAGGCAGAATACGGCGAGTCGCATGCGGGCAAGTTCGCCCGCGACCCCAGCGCCGGGATACGGCGCCGGGGCGAACACCCACCGCTACGCGGCGTCAGCTTGTCTCTTTGGGGTGGAAACTGAACTTCTGCCCGCCGATGCTGGCCTCGTACATCAAGCCGCCTTTGGCGACCGTGAATACCGCCACGCCTTGACTGTACTTGGCGTTGGCCGAGGCGCCCTCCGCGGCCGCCACCGCACTGACCTGCGCGTCCATCGTGAAGTGACCGCCTTTAAACGACTCGAGCGCGTCCTTGGTGTCGAAGAAAATGATCTCGGAGTATTGCTGACCACCGAGCTGTGCGCCCACGGTCACCTGCGTGAGCGATGTCGAGCCAATCACCGCACCGTGTACGATGACCTCGCCATCGCCATGAGCGGCGCCGACACCCAGGCCACCCTTCGTCACCGTGGGAAACACCGCGTATCCCGCCGACGCGTCGAAGAATTTCTGCATCGACGGATCGGACGTCTTGAACGTCGACACCGCTTTCAGCACATCATGGTGCAGATCGGCTGTGAGGAGCAGTGCCGGCAGCGCCGTCAGTAGTGCCAGGTATCGTTTTATCATCTTGCCATCCTAAGCTGATATAAAGAGCAAGGATTACCGCTGTCAGCCCCGATACAGTCAGTTTCTGTGCCAGCGTCCACCAAGGGATGGGGGAGATTAGTCCCTCGAGCGTCCCCGCGCAGAGCAACAGCAACGTTGCACCTGCAATAAGCCGAATCGCCCGTTGACCGTTCGCGATCAGCGCTTCGCGCCGCGTCAGCGAACCCGGCAACAGGATACCGGCCGCGAGGAGGAACCCCGCGCCACCAGCAATGCAGATCGCGGTCAGCTCGAACACGCTGTGCGGCGCGACGAACTTCACGATGAGTGGCAGGATGCCTTTGGACTGATAGAGGCCGAAGACGCCGCCGAGCTCGATGCCGTTGAAGACGAGCGCGACCACTGTGAGGATGCCCGCGGAGAGCCCACCGGCGAATGCGCTGAATGACACACCGATGTTGTTCGAGATCACGGTGCTCGAGATCAACGGACGCATGAGCGGGTCATCGGCGATGTATCCCGTCCCTTCGCGGGCGCGCGTGATGCCTTCTTCCGCGCGGTCGAGCATACCCGGTGGAATGAACGAGGATGCCGATGCGGGATCCCGGACGACCGCGACCCAGGCAACGACCGCGGGTACGTAGAGCAGCAGCGCGGCGAGGACGATCGGCCGCCACGACCGGCGGATCTCCGCGGGAATGGACCGCGTGATGAATCGCCAGATGGAGCGGGGCGCGATGGGCCGATCGCGATACAGCATCGCGTGGCCGCTGGCGACCAGGCGGTTCAAGTACCAGAGGGATTGCGTGTCCCGGCCGCGGCTGGCGGTCGTCAGGCGCGCCAAGTCTGTAGTGAGCTCGCGGTAGCGGGCGACGAAGTCGGAGACGTCTTGCTCGGGAAGCTTCGCCAGCCCTCGCCGCCGCAACACGGCCAGCCGCGCGGCGAACTCGCGCCACCGCTCGCCGCCCTGCGCGACGAGCGCATGCTGCTCGCGCGCGGCGCCGGTGTCGCTGCGCGCCGCCGCGCCACGCGCGCGCGCGTCGCGCTCCGTTGCCCACAACTCGGCGAGGAACACGCGATCGGTCGCGACGGTCGACGGCGCCCGGGGCCGAAACCGGTCTGCCAGATCGGACTCGAATTGGAATGCGTGCACCCGATCGAGCGAGGCGCGTCGCTGCTCGTACCGGTCGAGGAGCGCGAACTCGTCATCCGTGAGATACGTCGTCGTCGCGATCGCCGTGCCGCCGGAAGGAATTGGCGGAGGCGCCGCGCCGCGCTCGGTGACCGCGCGCTCGCTCACCACGATCGTCCCCGCGGCATAGTCGCCCAGCCGCTTGCCACTCGGCGAGATGATCGCGCTGACCAGCCCGACGAAATAGAAGAAACCCGGCTGCGCATCGAGCGCGCGCGTGAGGTTCCGCACCGCGGACGCGGCGAACGTGATCGAGTATCCACCATCGCGAACGACCCGCAGGCCGATCACCCGCTTGCCCGGCGTCTGGCCGTCCCACATCGCCTCGAACAGGACGTAGTAGCCCCAGACCATCGCGAAGGTGAGCAGGACCCAGAGCGCAAGGATGATGGACTCGACCGAGGAGACGTGATGGATCCCCCGGCTCGCCAACGTGCCCATGATGAAGCTGGAGGCAATCAACAGGATCAGGAGGATGAGCGAGTCGAGCACCGCCGCGGCGGCCCGCGATCCGATCCCGGCGATCGTGAACGTGAGGACGACCTGCTCGGGTGTCTCGACGTCGACGACTTGTTCCAATGAGCGGGTGGACACGGCCATGGCCATTCAAGATATCTTGAGTTATGCGAATAGTCGAAATCGCGTTACTCACTTCCGTCGCGTTGGCGTTGCCATTGCGGGCGCAAGTCGCGGCGCCGCAACCACCAGCGATTGTCACGAACGCCGAGGCCCACGCCGACGCGACGGCCGACCGCGCCACCGTGCTCGTCGCCGTCGAGACGCGCGCCGCGACCGCGGCGGCGGCCGCCGCCGAGAACTCCCGTCTCACGAAAGCCACACTGGACACGCTCCGCGCGATCGGGCTCGGGCGCGAGCAGCTCGGCACGTCCGGCTACAGCGTGCAACCGCAATACAACCAAGGGAAAGTCACCGGATATCTCGCGCGCAATACCGTGCGCGTGGACATCCGGAAGATCGACGACGTCGGGCGGGCGATCGACGCGGCGCTGGCCGGCGGCGCCAATAGCATCGGCAGCTTGCAATTCACGGCGTCGAACGCGGATAGCGCCAGGCGTGAGGCGCTCGCGCGGGCGACGACGCAGGCGCGCGGGGATGCCGAGGTGCTGGCGAGAAGCGCCGGTGGCGCACTCGGGCCGCTCATCGAGCTGACGGCGAGTGGGGACAACGGGATTCGACCGGTCATGTATGCGCGCGCGATGGTTGGAGGCGCGGCCGCGGCGCCGACGCCAATCGACGCGGGGCCGATTGGCATTACCGTCTCGGTCAACGCGCGCTGGCAGTTCGTGCCCGCGAATCGGTGATTCTCGCGATCGCGCTGTTGGCGCAGATCACCATCGGAGAGTACGCCGCGCGTCGCGCCACGGTCGCGGCGACCATGCCGAGCGACTATCTCCTGGTCCTCGGCGCGCCCGAGCCCGCCGAGGATTATCTGTCGTTCGAGCAGGCGCCATCGTTCATGTACCTGACCGGCGTGAACGAACCGGATGCGGCCTTCCTCATCACCAAGCACGGGTCAGGCATGCTGTTCGTGGAGCCCAAGGACCCGGCGCAGGAGGTCTGGAGCGGTCAGCGGATGGGGTCAGCCGGTGCAACGCACATCACCGGTCTTTCCGCCCGGCTACGAGGTGACCTCGAGGATGTCCTCGACTCGTTGCTCAAGGACAGCACGACCCTCGAAGTGGTTGCTCCGCCCGGCGACGTCGCGGCGCTCATCCGCGCCCACCCGCACGCCATCGTCTCGGACGGGAGTCGCCTGATCGAGCAGTTGCGTGGCACGAAGAGCACCGCGGAGCTGGATCTCCTGACGCGCGCCGCTTCGATCACATCCGACGGCGAGCGGGCGGCACTCGCGGTTGTCGCGCCCGGCGTGAACGAATATCAGGTGCAGGCGCGCATCGAGTACACGTTTCGCAGCGAGGGCGCGGATCGGCCGTCGTTCGCGAGCACGGTTGGCTCGGGACCGAATGCGACCGTGCTGCACTACAACATCGACAACCGGGTGATGCAGTCGGGTGATCTCGTGGTCATGGACGTCGGGGCATCGTATCGAGGATACGCCGGGGACGTGACGCGGACCGTACCGGTGAGCGGCCACTACAGCCCAGACCAGCGCGCGGTTTACCAGATCGTTCGCGACGCACAGGCGACGGCGGAGCGACAGGCTCTTCTCGACGCGCCGGCGCGGCGCATGAGTGATTCCGCGACGGCGGTATTGGCGGCCGGCCTGGCGCGACTCGGACTCATCGAGTCGGCTGACGCGACGTACGAGTGCGGCGCTGATCGTCTCTGCGCACAATACGCACTGTATTACATGCACGGACTGGGGCACGGGATCGGGCTCGAGGTGCATGATCCCGAGCAGTTTTATTTCACCGGGCGAATCGCGGCTGGCAGCGCTTTTACGATTGAGCCCGGGCTATACGTGCGCTCCAATTTGGCCGAGATCGTGCCCGACACCCCGAGGAATCGGGCGATGATCGACAAGATTCGTCCAGCGATCAAACGATACGCGAACGTCGGCGTGCGCATCGAGGACGATTACATCGCTACGCCCGAGGGCGTTCGACGCATATCGAACGCCCCACGCGAGGCGGAGGAGATCGAGGCGATTATGCGGAGCCAACGGTCCCGTGGAGAATCCCAGCTCGCACCCGCTTCGCCTTGAGCGTAGCCGCGGGATCGGCCGAGATGTGGGCGCTCACGCGGGTTCTGAACCGGGCCGGGGCTGAGAGGGTCATCGTCGACCCATCGCGCACGACCGTCACGGGAATCACGGTGCCAGGCGTGGCCGCGGCGTATCGGGCGCGGATGTGCGCGCCGAAGTTCACATCGGTTACCGCGACATCGCCGATCGACACGAGCACGTCCCCACTATGCACGCCGGCTTCGGCCGCCGAGCTGCCCGGCTCCACGTTGACCACGCGCACGTGCCCCGACGAATCCGGCGCGCTGAAGACGCCGAGCCGCAGCTCGCGGACCGAGTCGGCTTGTAGGCGGAGTCCGGCGAGCGGCAGGATGGTATCCCAGGGGAACGGCTCGCGTCCGTCGATGTAGCGGCGATTGAACTCGTCGAACGACTTCCCGCCAGCGGCACGACTCACGGCACCCCACCAATCCGCGGCCGTGAACCCGCGACCCTTCTTGTACGTCGTCTCGTAGAGCTCCCGCATGACATCGTCGAGCGACCGCCGATTGTCGCTCGCGTCGCGGATGATCACGTCGATCATGAGCCCGGCGAGCGAGCCCTTCGGGTAGTACACGTATTCGGACCCGTCGGTCGGGTGGATCCACGTCGTGAGGGACGCGTCCGTCAGCGCCGATGTGGGCGCGGCGGCGACCTGGTCGATCTTGCTGGCGGTGAGATCGTAGAAGCCCGAGTCGCCAACGACTCCGCCGCGAACCTCGGCGAGATCGGCGTAATAGTCAGTGATCCCTTCGCTCACCCAGAGCCAAGGCGTCGGCTCGGGCGCGTCGTACTTGTACGGCACCATCTCGGCCGGCCGCAGACGCTTGACGTTCCACGAGTGGAAGATCTCGTGCGCGTAGAGGCTGGGGATGAAGTCGCTCTCCAGTCCCTGGGCCGTGATGATATCGACGTGCGAGTTCTGGTGCTCGAGCCCACTCGCGCCACCGAATGACGAATCGGCGATCTCGAGCACGGTGTAGCTCGACCAGGGTGTCTCATGGAAGACCGCCGACTCGGGCGGGATCACCTTCGCTATCGCGCTCAACGCTGCTTGCCGGCGCGCACCGGCCACAATCCCGAGCGGGTACGTCGCCAGTCGGACCCAGCGGTCTACCGTGCGCACGCTGTCGATGTCGAAGCGGCCGACGAAGAACGGCATGTCCACGAGATCGTGATAGTTGGGTGCGCCGTACGAGCCCGGCGCCGCGGCCGCGGCCATGCCGGTGGCGACGCGCCAACCGGCGTGCGTGTGCACTGTCACCGTGGGTGAGGTCACGTCGCGGCCGACCGGATAGAGAAAGAGATTGGTGCCGTTGAACAGCACGAAATCGTGTCCCGTCCAGGCCATTGCATTGTCGAGCGTGTCGGCCTCGTAGCGGAAGCTGACCTTGATCGACTTTGCGCCGGCGGGCTCGATCCGCCACGTCTGGTAGTCGGCCTTGTCCCACGTGAGCGGGCGGCCATCGGCTGAGGTGACGGTGAAATCGTGCACCCAGCGCGCGAACCAGGACATCTCGTACGCACCCGGCGTCCAGCCCGGGAGCGCGAGCATCACCTGGCCCGAGCCCTCGACATCGAACGTCGTGACGACGCCGAGGGTTCGGTCGGCCACGTTGGCGGAGTCCGCTGTGACCTCGTAGTGGATATGGCTTATTGGCGCGGAAGCGGCTATGGCCACTTGGAGGGCGAGTACGAGATTCATGACAGGCAACAGTGGCTGAGTGACGCCGCGTGTGCAAGTCGCGCGCCCTGCGGCGTCTCCATGGCATGCGATATCCCATTATTGCGCTCGCTGCGCTCGCGCTTACTCTTGGCTGCGGCCAAAAGGCAACTCTGTACGACCGTGACCGTATCGCCGCGCGACAGGTCGCCGCGCCACTGTCCGAAATGAGGCTGGACCAGACCGTGGTGGTCTCCGACTCCGAGGGATCCGGAGCGCCGATGATCATCCGGACGGGTCAAGTGTCGATCGAGGTGGATTCGATCGACCCGGCTGTCACGCGCGTGAGAAATCTGGCGAAGGCGTTTGGCGGGTATATCGGATCGAGCTCGGTCCAGCGGGGGGCTGAGAACGTGAAGACGGCCACCCTTGTCATTGATGTACCCGAGGACCGGCTCGACGGCGTGCTGGGCCAGCTCAACCCCATCGGGCGCGTCGAGTCGGTGAACATGACGGCGCGAGACGTTGGCGAGGAGTATGTCGACTTCGAGGCGCGCGTGGCGAACTCGAAGCGGGAGGAGCAGCAGTTGGCGGTGCTCCTCGCGACACGTACCGGGAAGCTCAAGGACGTCCTCGACCTCGAGCGCGAGTTGGCGCGTGTGCGAGGGGAGATCGAGCACTATGAAGGGCACTTGAGGTATCTCAAGGCGCACGCGACCATGAGCGCTTTGGACGTCACCGTGCATGAGCATGCGACGGTGCTGGCCGAGGCACCGGGAGAGCACCCGATTCGCGAGGCTACGCGGCAGGCTTGGCGCAACTTCATCGGATTTATCGCCTCCGGCATCGCTTCGCTCGGGATCCTGCTGCCTCTCGCCGCCATAGCCGCTGCCCTGTGGCTCACGGTCCGGAGGCTCAAGCCTAGCCTGGTGAAGCGCCGTGAGGCATAATTGGGCCGCATGGGCCAACTCCTCAAAGAAGACGCACGAAAAGAACTGACCGTACGGAGCGTGATCCTCGGAGTGTTGATCACGCTGATCTTCACGGCGGCGAACGTTTTCTTCGGGCTCAAGGCAGGACTGACCTTCGCGACCTCGATCCCGGCGGCCGTCATCTCCATGGCGGTGCTGCGCGGGTTCAAGGACGTGACGATCCAAGAAAACAACATCGTTCAGACCGTCGCGTCGGCCGCCGGAACGCTCTCGGCGATCATTTTCGTGTTGCCCGGCCTCGTGATCATCGGTTGGTGGAGCGGCTTTCCCTACTGGACCTCGGCGTCGATTTGCGCGCTGGGCGGCGTGCTCGGCGTGATGTACTCCATCCCGCTCAGACGCGCGCTCGTGACTGAATCGGACTTGCCGTTTCCGGAAGGCGTGGCGTGCGCCGAAGTGCTCAAGGTTGGCAGTGGCGGCACCGCCGGGAAAAGCGGCGTCGACGCCACCCGCGCCGGACTCTTGGCGGTGACCGCCGGATCGATCGTATCCGCCGTGTTCGCGGTCATCGTGGCGACCAGAATATTTGCCAGCGATCTCGCGCGGTATTTCCGCCTTGGTGACCGGGGCGCCGTGACCGGGTTTGATCTCTTCTTCTCTGTCGCACTCTTCGGCGTTGGTCACCTCGTGGGACTGTGGGTTGGCGTCGCGATCGGGATCGGGACCATCATCGCCTGGGCATGGGGTGTTCCCCACTACTCGGCGTTGAACGCTGGCCACGGGGCAGCGGCCGCGCTGGCGCAAGCGACCTGGAGCCACCAGGTCCGCTTCGTTGGTGCCGGCACGATTCTCATCGCGGCGATCTGGACACTCCTGATGCTGGTGCAGCCCGTGTACGGCGGGTTGCGGTCGGCGCTGGCTGCCTCGCGCGCGCGGCGCGCGGGTCAGCAGGCCCTGCTGCCTCGAACGGAGCAAGACATTCCGATCGGCATCGTGGCGGTGGTGACGCTCGTCTGCATGGTGCCGATCGCGATCCTGCTGGCGAATTTCGATTCTGGTGGTGCGCTCGCGCCCAAGATGACGGTGCTCGTGATCGGTGGCGTCGTGTTCATCGCGCTCATGAGCTTCTTTGTCTCGTCAGTCTGCGGCTACATGGCTGGCCTCATCGGCGCGTCCAACAGCCCATTGTCCGGCATCGGCATCGTGGCGGTCATCGGAGCGGCGCTGCTCATGGTGGTCGGCGTGCGCCCGTATCTGCCGACCGCGGCGCAACCTGCCCTCGTCGCCTACGCCCTGTTCGTGGTCTCGGTGGTCTTTGCCGCCGCAACGATCGCGAACAACAATCTGCAAGACCTGAAGACCGGGCAACTCGTAGACGCGACACCGTGGAAGCAGCAGGTGGCGCTCATCTTCGGCGTGGTTGCGGGGGCGGCGATCATCCCGCCCATCCTGGACCTGTTGAATCACGCGTACGGGTTTCTCGGCGCGCCGGGAGTCCCCCGTGCCAATCCCTTGCCGGCGCCGCAGGCGGGCTTGATCTCCGCGCTCGCGCAGGGTGTACTGCAGAACAACATCGATTGGAGCTTGATCGGCGTCGGTATCGCGATCGGTGTGGGCCTGATCGTCATCAATGCGGCCCTGCGTCGCGCCACGAATGGCCGCGTGCATCTGTCTCCGCTCGCGGTTGGCTTGGGGATTTACCTGCCCACGCAAGTCACGCTGATGGTGGTCATCGGCGCTCTGGCCGGGTGGTACTTCGATCGGCGCGCCGAGCACCGTACCGATCCAGCAGCCGTCAAGCAGCTCGGTGTGCTGCTTGCCTCGGGCCTGATCGTCGGCGAGGGACTCGTGGGCGTGCTGGTCGCCGCTCTTGTCGCGTTCTCCGGCAAGGACTTCCCACTGTCACTCGTCGGCGACCAGTTTGCCCAAAATGGTGCGGTCGTGCTGTCGTGTCTCGCATTTACCGCGACGATGATCGTCATGTACCGCTGGGTCGCGCGCCTGAACCGCTAGGGGTGCGAGACCGTGTCGATGCTGACGGAATACTTGGTGTTGATGCTCTGAATGAGCTTGTTCACGATGTACTCGTGCGCGAGCGCCGATGGGTGAATGCCATCGAGGGTGATGAACGGCCCGAATGTCTGGGTCGTGCTCGCGAGGTTGGGCAACGTTGGGACGGCGCCCGCGGCCTTGAGCTGCCCGAGCAGCGGGTTTGGATCGAAGTACACCCAACCGAGGGAGTCGGCTTTGGCGCTGATGTATGCGTCGTAGCCGGCAATGGCGGCCTGGAACTGCTTCTGCTTGAGCGTGTCGAGCACGAAGAAGTCGCCGTAGGGCTCCTGCGGCACTCCGGCCTGGCAGCTCACGACCTTTGGAATTCCGGCCGATGCCCAGAACGCGAGGATATCGATCGATATCAGCGCGTGTGAGCCCGTGCAGTTCGGGATGTACGTGACGCTGCCGCCCGCCGCGAAGGTGAACTCCGCGTTGAACACGGGGTTGGTGTAGAGGCTCTCAGCGGGGAACAGCGATGGCAGGGCCGTGACGGCAAAGACGCCGAACAGCGCACCCTGGAGCTTCGGCCGTGCCGTGAGGAGCGCGCTCATCATCGCCGCGTACTCAGCCACGACCGTGTCGACCGGTGTAATGCCGGGCGACCCGATCTGCGCGACTGGCACCGTCGTGCCGTGCAATGCTGCGGACAAGACATCGTTGTTGCCGATCTCGATCGTGACGAACGTTGGGGAGGCGTCGAGCGCCTTCTGGACCTGCGTCTTGCCACCGAGGATGATGGTGGTCAGCGCGTTGGAGTTCGCCGACGTCGGCGCGAGCGGGTCAATAGTCTCGGCGCCGGGCACGGCGACGTTGTTGAGGATCGCGCTCAGCTTCCTCGGATCCCGTAGCGAGCACGGTGGCGCGCCGGGACCGCCGAGCGTGGTGCTCGGGAAGGCCACGACGGGCGGCGGACAGCCGGGCGCGAGGAGCGCCGGGTACGCGTAGCGCGTGCCTGCCTGATGGGCGAGGAGGGCGGCGAAGCTTTCTTGCTGGGTCGAGTCGAGAATGCCCCCCGACTGGTAGCCGGCGGTGATGCTGTTGCCGATCGCGACGTAACTCGCGAACAGGCCCGTGTTGAGCGAGGTCGCCGGCGGGTTGACGACCTTATCGGAATCGCAGGCCGCGAGTGCGACAGCGGCGGCGAGGCTCATCGTGAGGTATCGAGTCATGGCTTAGAAACCGAGTTTGAGGCTCAAGGACACGACATTCGCGGCGAGCGTGTAGAACCCATCGTCGAGCTGCGTGTAATTCAGGTTGTTGTTCTCCGTCGTCGTGCGCTGCACGATGAGGCCGCGCCGGCCTTCCGTGCCGACGTGAATGTACGTGAGGTCGATCGCCGTATGCTTGCTCAACGGATAGCCGATGCCGGCCGAGTAGTTGAAGCGATTCATGTCGGGCAGGAGTGGGACGACCGCATCGCGCGGCACCGGAGTCTTCGCGTAGCTGAATCCGAGCCGCCCGATGAATCCGACGACGGGGTCACCGAACACGTGCTCCAGACCGGACCGGATCGACCACGAGTTCGTATAGTTGGCAATGACCGTCTGGCTGTTCGCGGCGGCGGGTCCCTCGAATACAATCGGCAGTGACTGGAACTCGGACCAGCCGACCAGCGCGTAGTCGACGGAGATCGTCGTTTGGCTGATGCCCGTGTACCCGAGGCCGACCTGGAACTGATACGGGTGGGTGATTTTCGTCGCCACGCCCTGATTCGTGAACGGCCCGGTCCCGGTGAAGGACGGCGCGAGGATGGCGTCGACCGGTGTGCCTCCGGGCAGATTGAGCGGGTTATTCGCGGCGAGCACCAGGCCGGTCTCGACCTGACGGAATGACGCCGTCCCGTTCTTGTAGTCGAACACGAGGTGCGAGAGGTACCGCGCGCCGATCTGCAGCGTTGGCAGCAGGTTCGCATGCACGCCGACGTTGAATCCCGGAGCAACCTCATTGGCGCTCTTGAGCGTCACCGTTCCGGCCTCGGTGCCAGGCGCGATGCCGAGCTGCCCGAAGGTGGTACCGAGCGGCGCACCGGGAACCGGGAAGGTCGACAGATCCAGCGCCTGGTCGAGCCGGATCGACGAGATCCCGATCACGGGTCCGCCGCCGATCGAGAGGACCGATGGAATGATCTCGATCGCGAGGTTCGGCTGCAGGTAGTACGTATTGATCGAGGCGCGCGACGAGGCGAACCGGCCCGGAAAATCATCGCGCCACTGCGAGATCAGGCCGTAGGGGACGTAGAAGCCGAACCCGAGGGCGTACTTGTTCGGGCCGATCATGTTGGAGAAATTCACGAAGACGGCCGGGGGGACGACCAGGGGTACGTTCGAGTTGTACTGGTGGCCCGTGGTGTCCTGCCTGAAGCCGCCCATCAGGCGGATGGCGGACGCTCCCCCATAGATCGAGAACCCGGGCAACGAGGGGGTTGCAGCCGGGTTCCAGTAGATCGACGACGCATCGTGGCAAGGGGCGCCGGTATTGGCGAACCCGCGCGCTTCCGCACAGGTTCCAATCTCGTTCAGCCCGAATCCTTGGGCCCAGGTGCTCGCGGGCAACAGAGCGAGCGCGAAACCCAAGGCTAACGCGCGCGGACGTACGTGAGTCATGTATCCTCCGTGAAGATCGGAATAAACGGTATCGTAAAGTCACGGCGCTGTAAATACATGAATATCGTCTCGCTTTTGCCCAGCGGCACCGAGATCGTTGCCGCGCTCGGACGTTCTGACCAACTCGTCGGCGTGAGTCATGAGTGCGATTACCCGGCTCATGTGAAGAGCCTGCCGCGAGTGACGTCGACAGCCATCGATCACACGGCCGACGCTGCTAGTGTCGACGCTCGTGTTCGAACGCACGTCTCCGAAGGTCGGCCGTTGTATACAGTCGATTGGGATCTCGTGGAGAACCTCGCGCCCGATCTCATCGTGACGCAGGCGCTGTGTGACGTGTGCGCGGTCAGCGAAACCGAGTGCCGGTTGTACGCGGCGCGGCTGACGCCGCGACCGCGACTCGCTACTCTCTCGGCGTCGTCGTTCCAGGGCGTCATGGGCGATATCCGTGACGTCGCTTGCGCGTTCGGCGACGAAGTCGCCGGCGTGCAATTCACTGCCGCGCTGCAGGCGAGGGTCGAAGACGTTCATCAGAGACTGAAGGCAGCGAGAGCGCCGCGGCCGCGAGTGGTCGTCATCGAGTGGACCGACCCGGTGTTCGTCGCCGGACACTGGGTGCCGGAGATGGTTCGCCGCGCGGGCGGTTCGGATGTCATGGCCATCCCGGGTTCGCATTCCACGGTGGTGCCCCGTGAAGCGATCATCGCTGCGCAACCAGACATCGTGCTGGTGGCTCCATGCGGCTATGATGTACACCGTGCCGCCCAGGCGGCGCGCGAGTTGGCGTGGTTACCCGAGGTCGCGGTCTGGGCCGTTGACGCGAACTCGCTGTTGAGCCGACCGGGACCGCGGCTCATAGATGGAGTCGAAACGCTGGCCGCGATTTTTCACCCTGCGCTGTTTGGTGCTCCGCGCCCCGACTGCGCTCTACCCATAGCCTGACATGCTCAATCACGATTCTATAGCCTTTCTCAAGCATCTGTTGGACAGTCCAGGACCGTCGGGCTTCGAAGCTCGGCCCGCGCAGGTCTGGCGCGAACGCGCCAAGGGCTTTGCGGACGTGAGAGGTGACGTGGTCGGGAATAGCATCGCGACCGTGAACGCGAAGGGTGCGCCGACCATCATGCTCGCGGGGCATGTCGACGAGATCGGGCTCATCGTCACGTACATCGACGACGATGGGTACCTCTACTTCTCGAACATCGGCGGGTGGGATGCGCAGGTGCTCGTGGGGCAGCGTGTCGTGTTCCTGGGACGCGCCGGGGACGTTGCGGGAGTCGTCGGTCGGAAGCCCATCCATCTCATCAAGAACGAGGATCGGGACAAGGCGACCAAGATCACTGACCTGTGGGTCGACATCGGCGCGGCCACGCGTGCCGAGGCCGAGGCCCGAGTGGCCGTCGGCGATCCCGGCGTCATCGACGCGCGCGCCGTCGATTTTCCGAATGGGCGCATCGTGTCGCGGTCCATCGATAATCGCATCGGTGCGTTTATCGTGTTGGAGGCGTTGCGGCGCTACGCCGAGTCACCTGGCGCGGCGCGCGTGGTTGCCGTGGCGACGACGCAAGAGGAGATCGCCTATCACGGCGGTGGCGCGCTCGTCGGCGCTGTCGGCGTGAGCCCGCAGGCCGCCATCGTCGTCGACGTCACGTTCGCGACGGATCATCCGGGCATCGAGAAGAAAGAGTACGGCGACCACAAGCTCGGCAGCGGGCCGGTGCTGGCGCGCGGGTCCATCATCTCGCCCGTGCTCTTCTCGCTGCTTCGCGATACCGCGGAGCGGGACGGCATTCCGTACAGCGTCCACGCGGCGGGGCGCGACACGAGCACCGACGCGGACGCGATACATCTCGCACGCGAAGGGGTCGCGACGGCACTCGTGTCAGTGCCCAATCGCTATATGCATTCGCCGAACGAGACCGTGAGTTTGGAAGACCTCGATCGGACCGCGTCGTTGCTCGCCGCGACGTGTCGCGCGATTACGCCGAAGACAGACTTCTCGGCTCGCTAGCGCGCTGCCCTAGGGCCCGGGCGGTGGCGTCGCGCACGTCCTTGTCGCGATCGTTCGTGAGCTCTTGCAGAGCGGTCAATGCCGCGGGCGTGCGGGCGTCGCCGAGTGCGGCAACGGCGGCGATTCGGAATGCGGCCGGCTTGCGCTTGAAGAGCCGGCTGTCGGGCTCGGCGGCCTTGATCAAGCGATCGACCGATTCGGGGTCGGCCATGCGGCCGAGGGCGCCCAAGATGGCGATCTGGACTTCGAGGTCTGGCTCGCTGTCGAGGGCGCGGAGCAATGTGGCCGCGGTCTCCTTGCCGTTCTTGCCAACGAGCCCCGCGGCGGCGGTGGCGCGCACCTGCGGCGAGGTGTCCTTGAGTGCCTTCTTGAGCGCCACGCGGGACTGCGGCGTGCAGAGCTTGGCCAGCGCGTTCGTCGCGGCACGCCGGACGCGATCGTCATCGTGCCGCAATAGATCGGCGAGCGCCCCCTCGGCCTCGAGGCAATTGAGCTCGCCGAGCAGGTCCGCGGCGTTGCGCGCGACATACCAGCGCGCGTCGCCGAGCATATGCGTGAGCGTCGAGGTGCCGGATTTGAGCGTGACGAGCGCGTCGAAAAAGATGCGCCGCTCGGACAACGATTGTGCCGCCGTGAGCTGCTCGATGAGCGCCTCGGCGCCTTCTTCGCCGGTCCGGGCGAGGATGGCCAGGTAGTCATTGACGCGGTCTTTCCGCTTCGGCAGGATGCCGGCCACGCTGCGGAGCGTCGTCGGCTTGCACAGCCGGCGGATGGCCGCGGCATACGCGCGCTTGACCTCGGGGTCGGCCTTGCTCGCCTCACCGCGAACGACACGGAGGAAGAGATCGGCCACCATGAGTGGTTTCGACTCGCGGGCGGCGCCTTCGATCATGCCGACGATAACGTCGAGGAGTCGCGAGGTCGCGGACACCGAGTTCGTGCCGTCGAGCTTCGCCAGGAGCTCCTCGGGCGACTCTTTCTGCCGTTCGAGGGTCGTGAATTCGCGAACGATCTCGCTCGTGACATCGTGCGTGAAGTCGCTGACCCGATTGGAGACCGTCGCGGGTTGGAGGCCGTTGACCCGGGCGGCTACCGCGGCGGGGACCTGCTGGGGCGCCGTGGGCGGCGGGACGACAGGGACGCCCAGGGGCGTCGACTGCCGGCGCGCGCGGCGCAGCGACACCCGTACGGTGCGGGGTGCCAGCGCCCGGAGCTTGGCGTCGACCTCTTTGCCCTGGTCGGGGCCTGCTTGGACCGGCGCGGAGCCGAGGATACGGGCAGTGCCGAGAATGTCGGCCGGCAGGGCGCCCATATCGACGATCATCTCGTTGACCGCGTGGCCCGTGAAGGTCGTGACGAGGTCCTGCACACCGGTCAACGCTTCCGGTAACGGTGCGCCGTTGACGACAAGTTGACCGCTCTCAGCGCGGAGGGTTACGACCCCTGTTCGGGAGACCGTAACCGCCGCGCGCAGAGCAGCCTTTTGCTCGTCGACCGACTCCGGTTCGTGGGCCAGGAGCCAGACGAGCCTGGAGAAGTGACGGGCGAACGTGACCGAGTAATCCATGCCTCAAGACAGACCCGCGGCCAGGCGGGGAGGTAACGGCCGCTATTGAACCAGGGCCGTCGTTTGTACCCCCTCGGGAGCCGCTCCGCGGCTCGTCGATGCGCTCCGCGCTCGACTGGTCGGTTCGCCTCCGGGGGGCAAACCACAACTACGCCCCCCGGACCCCCCTAGAACATCAGAGCAGTCTGCGTTCCTTCGGGAGCTTTGTAGATCTTCCCACCCTTCATGACGAACACCGGGCGTTCAGTTACCGTGATGTCGCTCGTGGGGTCGCCGGGGACGGCGACGATGTCGGCGTATTTGTTTGCCTCGAGGGTTCCGACCCGGTCCTGCCATCCGAGCAGTTTGGCGGCGCTGGAGGTGCCGGCAATGAGAGCCTGGGTGGGGGTCATGCCACCCCAGTCGACCATGAGGCGGAACTCCCGGGCGTTGGCGCCGTGCTCCCCGACCCCGGCGTCGGTGCCGAGGGCGATGAGGACGTTCGACCGGACGGCGAGCTTGATCGAGTTGCGGATCGACTGTGCGGCCGCCATGGCCTTCTGTGCCCGCAGGCCCTTGAGCCGGCCGGATTTCGCCGCGTTCTCGACGACTTCGCCGGCCGATAGGGTGGGCACGAGATAGGTGCCGTGCGCGACCATCATTTTCGCACCCTCCTCGTCGAGGAACGAGCCGTGCTCGATCGACGAGACGCCGGCCTGTACGGCGAGCTTGATCGCCTCGGTCCCGTGGGCGTGCGCGGCGACCTTGCGTCCGAGCTTTCTGGCTTCGTCAACGATGGCCTTCATTTCCTCGAGCGTGTACTGCGTGGCACCGACGGCATCGCCCTCCGAGAGCACGCCGCCCGATGCGCAGATCTTGATGACGTCGGCGCCGTACTTGACCTGATAACGGACGGCCTTGCGTCCCTCATCGGCGCCATCGGCCACACCGTCGCGGTAGTCGTGGTCCTCGAGGCCGGGGCGCCAGCCGTTCTCGTCGCAGTGGCCGCCGGTGATGCCAGTGGCATGACCAGCATTTTCCATCCGCGGGCCGGGAACGACATCGGCGTCGACGGCCGCGCGGAGTGCCATGTCATCGAAGCCCGGCGCGCCGACGTTGCGGATCGATGTGAATCCCGCCATCAAGGTCTTGCGCGCGTTGGAGACGCCGACGATCGCGCCGTAACTCTGGTAGTCTTTGACGACCGCTTCGTCTTCGGCCGGGTCGCTCAGGGTCCGTCCGATAATGTGCGTGTGGGCGTCGATGAACCCCGGCACCAGTGTGGCCGAGCCCAGATCGAGCGTATGGGCGCCTGCCGGCACTGACACTTTCGACGCTGGGCCGACCGCGGTGATACGGTCTCCTGTCACGACAATGACCGCATCCGATATCGGCGGCGCGCCGGTGCCATCCCACAGCTTGGCGGCGTGGAGCACGGTCACAACCGGGGCGCTCGGCTGCTGCGCAGCCAGCGCGCACGCCGTCAAGACCGATGCGGCGGCGAGTGAGAGAGAGGTCGACATGGGGTCCAATCTACAACCCCGGCGCCGCACGGCTATCAAACCTTTTAGTTGTTTCGTGCGTCCAAGTTGGCGTGCTCCGGAACACTGCGTGTTTAGCATTGGTCTGCGCCTGGTCATCTGTTGCCGCTCAGACCGGGAGCCGATATGTCCATGCTACGCCGCCGCCTGAAGTGCGCGCCGTACGACTCACGGGTGAGATCACCCTCGACGGAAAGCTGGACGAGCCCGCGTGGCAGGCGGCGCCGGCGGCGACGACGTTCCAGCAAACGCAACCGGCCGAGGGTCCGCCGGGGACGCAGCGCACCGAAGTGCGTTTTCTCTATGATGATGACGCGCTCTACATCGGCGCCCGCATGTACGACTCGCTCGGCGCCCCCGGCGTGCGCACGCGGCTGGCACGCCGCGACGATCTGCTCGATCAAGAGTGCGGGCCGCAGGCGCAGATTACATCGGACAAGCTGACGATCACGCTCGACCCGTATCACGATCACCTGACGCGCGATGTGTTCGAGGTGAACCCCTCGGGCGTGATCGGCGACCAGTACGCGGTCGGTCAGAACTGTCTCGACCCATCGTGGGACCCGATCTGGCAGGTGGCCACCCGCATCGACTCGCTGGGCTGGACGGCCGAGATTCGAATCCCGTTCTCGCAACTGCGGTTCTCGCGCGACACGAACCAGACGTGGGGCTTGCAAATCGTACGCGTGATCGATCGGCTCAACGAGCGCGATCAGTGGGCGTTCTACAAGCGCAACGAGGCGAGTGGCGCATCGCGATTCGGACATCTCATGGGGCTCGTCATCGACCACCGCCCTGGCCAACTCGAGCTCCTGCCCTATACGCTCGCGCAAGAGGAGGCGACCGGTCTCAATCGAGGTAACCCCGTCGACCCGGTCAACCGGCAGCAGTTTCGAGCCGGCGGTGATCTCAAGTACCTCTTGAGCTCGAGTCTGACGCTGGACGCGACCATCAATCCGGACTTCGGGCAGGTCGATCTGGACCCGGCCGTCATCAACCTGAGTCCGTTCGAGACGTTCTACCCGGAGAAGCGACCATTTTTCGTGTCGGGCGCGAACGCGTTCGACTACGGCGGCTTCAACTGCATGTTCTGCAGCAACGTCGAGTCGATGAGCCTCTTTTACTCGCGCCGGATCGGGCGGACGCCGCAACTGTCCGGGAACATCATCAACAGCTCGTCCACCGCCTACTACAGCGTCCCGTCCAACACGCAAATCCTCGGCGCCGCGAAGATCACGGGTCGGACGCAAGACGGCCTCTCCATCGGCATGCTCGACGCGCTCACGAACCAGGAGAGCGCGCACTTCGTCGGCACGCCCAGCAATCCGAACGAGATCTGGCGCTCGATCGTCGAGCCGTTGAGCAATTACTTCGTCGGTCGCGTCAAGCAAGAGTTCCGTGATGGCGCGACCGTGGTGGGCGCCATGTTCACCTCGACCGCGCGCAGCCTCGATACGGACACGCTCCGCGACAGTCTGCACACGCATGCCGAGGCGGGGGGCATCGACTTCCTGCATACGTGGAACCATCGGAACTATTCGCTGATGGGCAGCGTCGCCGTGACGAACGTCGCCGGCAGCCCGACGGCGATCGAGCACACGATGCAGTCGAGCGCGCACTACTTCCAACGGCCCGATCGCAAGAATCTCACGGGCGGGATCTTCGGCGATCGGTACGATACGACGATGACGTCGCTCCGGGGCTGGGGCAGCTATCTCCGCCTCGGCAAGGACAATGGCGACTGGCTGTGGGAGGCGGCGACGAATATCCGGAGTCCCGGGTTCGAGGTGAACGATCTCGCGTTCCAACGACGCGCCGACTACGAGTATTTCAGCGCCAATGTCGGGCGGCAGTGGACGCATCCGCATTCGTGGTATCGGAACATCTATATGACCATCGGCACGCAGCGGCAGTACAATGCCGACGGCGATCTCACGGCGAACCAATATGACGCGTTCGCCGCCATCGACCTGCCGAACTTCTGGCACGTCCAGGGCTTCGTGATCCACCGGCCGACGACGCTCAGCGACCAGATCGCGCGTGGCGGGCCCGTGTTCGAGCAGCGAGGCATCAACGACATCGACATCTTCGCCAACACGGACAATCGAAAAGCCATCGTGGTGACCGCGACTGTCGAGCACTCCACGGGGGTCAACGCGCCGGAGCGCGAGTGGACTCCGCAGTTGACGCTGCTCCTCAAGCCCGCGTCGAACATCACATTGAGCTTTGGGCCGACGCTCGACGTCTTCTGGACCAACAACCAGTACGACACGACGATCGCCGTCACCGGGAAGGACGCGTTGTCGCCGCGGGTGTATTACGGCAGACGGTACATCTTCGCGTCGCTCCATCAGTCGACGCTCTCGATGGACACGCGCGTCAATGTGACCTTCACGCCGTCGCTCTCTCTGCAAGTGTACGCGCAGCCCCTGCTCGGCACCGGGCATTACTACGACTTCAGCGAATTCTCGCATCGACGACAGGTGGCGCTGACCGTCGATCCGTCGACGTTGATGGCGAACGGAAACGTGGCGGTCGACCCCGTTGCCGGCGCGACGGCGTACCAGATCTATAATCCCGACTTCAATACGCGATTACTGCGTGGGAATGCCGTGCTCCGGTGGGAGTATCGGCGCGGATCGACGATCTATCTCGTCTGGCAGCAGACCCGGTCGAATACGAACCTGTATACGCCGACCGGCGACTTCGCGCTCGGGCACGGCGAGAATGCCCTCTTCCGGTCGATCCCGGACGACATTTTCATCGTCAAGTTCAGTTACTGGCTCGGCCGATAGTATTTTGGCCGGGTGCCTCTACCGATCCCGGCGCCGCGGGCAGAAGGTTTCACCGCGACTACACCCGTACCGCTCTATTGGGCCTCCTGGGGCGGCGGGTCGCGCTTGCTTGTTTTGCACGGCGGTCCGGGGGCTGACCAGCGGTATCTGCAGCCCCAGTTGCTGCATTTGGCCGAGCGCCGTGAAACGACGTTTTACGACCAGCGTGGCGGAGGCCGCTCACCGGCGCCGGGCGCGATAACCTGGCTCACTCAGGTCGAGGATCTGGCGGCGGTTGTCGCCGAATTCCAGTTGGAGTCGCCATCCATCGTCGGCTTCTCGTGGGGCGCGCTCTTGGCGCTCCTGGCGGCGGGAACAGGCGCGGTTCGGCCGCGGCGTCTCGTCCTGATTGACCCGGCGCCGATCACGCGACAGTATCGTGCGGAGTTCGAGGCCAACATGGCGGCTCGGCAGCAGGCGGTCGCGGGTGAGCGGACCGCGTTGCAACAGTCGGGACTCGCGGCACGGGACCCCGATGCCTACCGCCAGCGGGCGTTCGAACTGAGCGTAGCCGGGTATTTCGCGAATCCGGAGCGGGCCCACGATCTGACACCATTTCGCGTGATGGGACGAGTCCAGCAATCGGTCTGGGAGAGCCTGGCGGACTACGACATCCGGCCGCAGCTCTCGAACATCCACTGCCCGGCGCTGGTCGTGCACGGGCGTCAAGACCCGGTGCCGATTGCCTCATCGGAGGACGTCACCTGGGAACTTGGCGCGGAGCTCGTCGCGATTGACGATTGCGGGCACGTACCGTACGTCGAGCAGCCCGCGGCACTGTTCACCGCTGTCGATCGCTTCCTCGATGCCACGGAGGCTGACCCGTGACGATCTCGCACTTCGAGCAGCCGCCACACGTCTCGGCGATCACCGTCGACGGCCGGGAGATCGATGTCACGTTGCGCGTGGCGCACGACGGCATCGAATACGTCGGGCGCCTGTGGTTCACCGAGACCTCGTGGGATGACGCGGGGATTCCCGATCGCGCGGCGTTCTGCGGGCGGACGCCCGACGATTCCCTGGAGCTCGCGCAGAAGCTGACGGCAGACGATCTCGTGCACCGCTATCATCGCGCGGTAGCCGAGAAGCGCCGATTTCATGCGCTGCGCAAGGTCACGGATGAGATGTTGGCGAAGATCCGCTACATGAATCAGCTGTCGATTTCCATGCGGGCCGGCCTGCTGGACATGGAGGGCGCGGCGCAGGAGATCGAGGGGGCCGAGCGGCAGTTGCACGAGCTCGTGGACCGGTTGCGGGACGCCGCGGGCGTCGAGGATTGATGCCGGCGAAGCGCGCGAAAGTGGCCCGCGTGAAGGTGTTCCGCGGCAAGTCGCTCGAGATGCACGTCCGCGAGGTCGTCCGTCGACTCAAGAAGGCGTATCCCGACGCGCATACGGAGCTCGATTTCGCGACGCCGTGGCAGCTGCTCGTCGCGACGATCCTGAGTGCGCAAAGTACGGATCGTACCGTGAATCTCGTGACCCCGGCGTTGTTTGCGCGGTATGCGACGCCGGCCGCTCTCGCCGTGGCGAACCCGGAGGAGGTCGAGACGATCATCAAGTCGACCGGGTTCTTTCGCAACAAGACCAAGTCGATCATCGGCGCGGCGAAGGGCGTCACCGACAGCTATGGCGGCACGGTGCCGAGCTCGATGGACGAGCTGGTGGGCTTGCCCGGCGTCGGCCGGAAAACGGCGAACGTCGTCCTCGGGAACGCCTTCGACAAGAACGAGGGCATCGTCGTCGACACCCACGTGACCCGGCTTTCCAAGCGGCTCGGGTTGAGCGCGAATACCGACGCGGTCAAGATCGAGCAGGATCTCATGCCCGTCGTGCCGCGGCGCGATTGGACGATCTTTTCGCATCTCCTCATCTTCCATGGGCGTCGGGTGTGCTTTGCCCGCAAGCCCAACTGTGCGGGGTGCGTTCTGGCCGACATTTGCCCGTCGGCGTTCCGGGTATAGGTTTCGGCCCATGACGAAACACGCAACCATCGAAACCAACCGCGGGACCATCGTGGCCGAGCTGTACGATGCGGACGCGCCGGGGACCGTGGCGAACTTCGAGAAGCTGGCGAATCAAGGATTTTACGACGGCGTGAAGTTTCATCGCGTCGTGCCCAATTTTGTCGTGCAGGGCGGCGATCCGCAGTCGCGCGATCTGCCGGTCGGCGATCCGCGCATTGGCTCGGGCGGGCCCGGATATACCATTAAGTGCGAGACCAAGGACAATCCGCGCACGCATGAAGTCGGCGCACTGTCCATGGCGCATGCCGGGAAGGACACCGGTGGCTCACAGTTCTTCCTGGTGCTCGACGATAGCAGCACGCGGCATCTCAACGGCAAGCACACTGTGTTCGGCAAGATCACGCAAGGACTCGACGTCATGCGGCAGATCAAGCAGAACGATCACATGACCAAGGTACGGGTGGCATGAGCGAACACCACGACGCCGCGCCTAGCGGTGGGCCGGACACGCGGCCGGCATACACGGGCCTCATCCTCGGCGCGATCGTTCTGTTCGCGCTGCTTTACTCCATCGTCGTCGTGACGAATAAGCACTACGAGGCGACAGAGACCCCGCCGGCCGCGACCTCCTGATCGAGCAGTAGCGCCTCAGCACTCCCTATGCCTTGCCTTATCCGCTCAGGGTAATTATAATATGCCTTAGTAAGTAATATTATATTATCTAATAGACAATACTAAATGGCCTGTCGAAGACGCACTCCAGAGTGTTGGGGAGTTGCTCGAAGAAGCAGGCGAAAGATTCGCGATCGTCATCATTGGCGGCGCTGCACTCCAGTTGCTCGGCGTCATCAGTCGCAATACACGAGATGTCGACGTGATCGCCTTCGCAGAACCGCCCACGACCCGTGCTCGACTAGCCCGACCGGCGGCTCACCTACCCGCGCCGCTGCAGCGCGCAATTCTCGCAGTGGCCAAAGACCGAAACCTGCCCGAGAACTGGCTCAACGCAGGGCCGGCCGGCCAGTGGAACTTGCCTTCGCCGCTGCCACCAGGATTCGAGAGTCGAGTTGCGTGGCGATCTTTTGCTGCGCTGGATGTGGGCATCCCTGACCGACTCGATTTCATCGGCTTTAAGCTCGAAGCCGCGGCGGACCAACTGAACACGGAGGAACCTACCAGCAACCGGCACTTCAATGACCTACAGGCACTCGCGCCCACGCCGGATGAGTTCGAAGTTGCAGCACGGTGGGTGAAAGCAAACAACGACGATGGATTTCATCGGAAGGTCGACCATGTCGTCTCGCTCATCACCGAAAAACGCGGTCGTTAGACTTCGAGACGAGCTTACGGGGGCGATTCTCGACGCCATATGGGCGCAGTGGCGCGCAATCGGCGGCTCGGCTAGCAACGCCAAGACCGCGTCGGCCATCGTCGATCCCGAAGCACTGATCCTCGCATCATTAGTTAGCGAACAGTACGAACCACGGGTGAGGGACATCCTCTATGCGTGGGTCGAGCGAAACGCGCCCCTGCTTAGCGTAGGGCGGTTGCGCAAAATAGCCCCCCCTGATCCGTCAGTTGCTGATCGGTTGCGTACGTTTGCCGCGACCGCGGCGAAACTCGCCAAACAACCCCGCTGGACAACTCTGACAGCCGATCACGCTGAACCAGATGCTCGGCTCGAGCATTTCTTGGCCGCTCGCGCCATGAAGCCGGCGCTTGAAGCACCGCCGGCGCTCATGTTGCGCATGCGGGCGGCGCTCGGCGTCGGCGCCAAGGCCGACTCGCTGACTTATCTGCTCGGCCAGGCGGATCGCCCGCACCCTGATCCGACAACGGTGCGCGCCATCGCCAAGGCGCTAGGCTACACACTGGTGGCGACCAGAAGCGCCCTGGAGGACCTCGCGGCAGCAAAGTTCGTGATCGCAAGCAGCGAGCGGCCGGTGTCGTTCGCTGCACCGCAACGAGGATGGCACGACCTCCTGGGCATCGCACGATTGCCTGCGTGGAGGCCATGGCTGGCGGTATACGGCTTCGCCCACCAGTTCCTTTCATGGGCGAAGGGAGTCGGCGAGCGCAACGTATCGGACGCTGTCCTAAGGATTCACCAGCAAGAGATGCTCGAAATGAATCCAGCGGTGCGGGATCTTACATCGTTCTACGCGGTGTCTCACACTGGCTCTTATGCGGGGCCCGTGGAAACCTTGACAAGTTGGCTGAGAACACCTGGCACTTTATAGCTGGCGGCATCGCTGTCACCGCGATCTCGCGAGAGACGGACCGATAGACCCGAACAGTTCAAATAGTCGGGCTGACGAGCGATAGCTCGGCAGCCCTACCAGGGGCGGGCGACGAGGGAACTTCTCCTCCTCTGACCGTACTAACTGACCCGTCGGTCACTACGGTCTCTAGGCCCCCACATTGACACTCCAAGAACCCAAGTGGCGGCGGCTCCCTGAGGAGCGCCCCCACCAGATCATAGATGCGGCTATCGAGGTCTTCGGCGAGCGCGGGCTGGCGGGCGCGCGGCTGGAGGACATCGCGAAGCGCGCTGGTGTCTCCAAAGGCACCATCTATCTGTATTTCCCTAATAAAGAGGCGCTGTTCAAAGAGATGGTGCGCCTGACGCTCATTACGCGCATTGAGCACGAGGAGCGCACGCTCGAGCAGCACACCGGGACCGCGATCGAGCAGCTCGAGTCGTACATGGCCGAGCACTGGGAATTCGTGCGCCAGCCCGTCGTGCGCACGATCGCGCGGCTGGTGATTGGGGAGCTGCAGCGGTTTCCCGAGCTCGCGCAGTTCTACATGGACGAGGTGGTCCGACGGAAATACGGACTGGTCACGCGACTCATTGGTCGCTGCGTCGAAGCCGGCGAGTTTCGCCAGGTCGACCCGGCGGTCGCGGCACGACTCCTGTTCGCGCTGTTCCACGCCCACGGTGTGTGGTGCGGCATGCGGGACTACGTGCCGGAGATCGCGAAGTACTCCGACGAGCGCGTCACCGCGGAAATCCGCGACTTCTTTTTCCACGCTCTTCGCCCATGCGACGACTAGCTCTCTTTGCGATCCTGGTGGTTGGACCGGCGGTGCGGGCGCAGGATACGACCGCCATTCCGCCGCTGACCTTGGGCGCCGCGGCCCGTCTCGCGGCGCGACACAACGCCGGGCCGTTGGCGGCCGACCAGCGCACGCAGCAGGCGCGCGCCCGCATCGGGGAGTCGCGCGCCGCGCTGCTCCCGTACATCGCGGGCCGCGGCACGCCGCAGAGCGAGCGGACGTACAATACGGCCCCGCTCTTCGGGTTCAACTTCGCGCTCAACGGCAAGAATCTCTTCCCGCCCACGGGCGAGATCGTCGGGCCGGCCCACGATATCACGTACGAAGCGGTCGCGGCTGATACACTATTCAGCTTTGGCGCCATCGCGCGTATCCGGGCGACACAGGCGAGCGAGAAAGCCGCCGAGGCGGACGCGTCGGATCAGGCCGACTCCGCCGCGAACGTCGCTGCCGATACGTATCTGCGCACGCAGGCCGCCGAGGCCATTGTCGGCGCGCGATTCGCCGACTCGGTGCTGGCCGCTGATCTGCTCGGCATTGCGCAGGACCAGTTGCGCGCCGGTGTCGGGATCGCGCTCGACGTCACGCGGGCGCAATCGCAGCTGGCCACGGTGCGCGCGCAGCTCATTCAAGCGCGGAACGATTTTGATCGGGCGCAGCTCGATCTCCTGCGCGCATTGGGGCTGTCACTCTCGGCGCGTCTCATGTTGAGCGACTCCCTCGGTACCCTGCCGCTCCTCGATACGTTGCCGCCCGAAACGGCAGCCGTCGAGCAAGCCATTCAGCGGCGGCGGGATTTGAGGACCACGGACTTGAGACTCCAGGCCGCCGAGCGCGAGATATCGGCTATTCGTGCGGAGCGCTTGCCGAGCTTCAGCGCGGCCGGCGCGTATGCCGCGGACGGCACGCGCTATGAGAACCTCCTGCGGACGTACACGTGGGCGCTCCAGATCTCGATGCCGATCTTCGACGGACTCGGGCGCGAGTCGCGCCTCGAGGAGCAGCACGCGGCCGTGCGCGAGATCGAGGTGCGGCGGCGCGACCTCCGGCAGAAGATCGCGATCCAGGTGCGCCAGGCATATCTCGATCTGGCGTCAGCCCGACAGCAAGTCGACGCGGCGAGAGAGCGGCTGCGGTTGGCGCAGCAGGAAGTCGATCAGGCGCGGGAGCGGTTCCGGGCTGGCGTGGCGGGTAACGCCGACGTCATCACGGCATCGCTCGATCTCGATAGTGCGCGCACGGCCGAGATCAATGCGTTGCAAGAGTACCAAAGTGCGCGCGTGGCGCTCGCTAACGCGAGCGGCGCGGTTCAAGACCTTCCTTAACTGGAACAATCAGGATTATGGCTACTGTTGCTCGTCCCGAACCTCGCGTTGAACCGCTGCAGACGGCTCCGTCGGCGCCGCCTGCTGCTCCGCCGAAGAAGAAGCGCAATCTCATGGTGCCGGTCATCGCGGTGCTGGCCGTGATTGGCATCGTCTGGGGTGTGCGCGCATTTGCGTACTCACGCGCCCATGAGACGACCGATGACGCGCAAGTCGACGGTCACATCATTCCGGTGCTCGCGAAGGTCGGCGGGTATATCGACGGCGTGCACATGGAAGAGAACGTGCACTTGACCGAAGGCACGCTCGCCGTGTCGATCGATTCCTCCGAGTACAAGGCGAGGATCGCGCAGGCGCTGGCCGACTACGCGGGGGCGCTGGCCGCGTCCGGAACGCGTGGGGTCACGGGCGCCGCGTTGGCGAACGTGCAGACGGCGCAGCAGCAGAGCGCGGCGAGCGACGCCGAGATCGTGGCCGCGAAGGCGAACTACGACAAGGCGAAGTCCGATCTGGCGCGGTTCCAGAGTCTCGCCGACAAGCAGATCGTGTCCCGCCAGGCGCTGGACGGGGCGCAGGCGGCCGCGGATGCCGCCGAGGCAACGTGGCTCGCGGCGCAGAAGCAGTCAGCCGCCGGCATTTCGACCGTGTCGAACGCCCAGGCCGGTGTGCGGCTGGCCGACGCCCGGTTGGCGGCGGCGAAGGCCGCGCTCGACTATGCGCAGCTTCAGTTGTTCTACACCAAGATCGTGGCGCCGGCGAATGGCGTCGTGCGCAATAAGAGCGTCGAGTCCGGGCAGCTCGTTCAGCCCGGACAGTCGCTGTTCGCGCTCGTCACCGATACGGGGGCGTTCGTGACCGCGAACTTCAAGGAGACGCAGCTCGATCACATTCGCATCGGGCAAGCGGTCGACTTCGACGTCGACGCGTACGGTGGCGCGACGGCGCACGGTGTCGTCGAGAGCCTCGCCGGGACCACCGGGGCGAAGACCGCGCTGCTTCCGCCGGATAACGCGACCGGGAACTTCACGAAAGTCGTGCAGCGCATACCCGTGCGCATTCGCATCACGCAGGGACTCGGCGCCGACCGTCCCCTGCGTCCCGGGATGTCAGTGACCGTTCACGTCACGACGAAGGGCTAGCGCGGGAAGCGCACGCCGAGCTGGAGGCTCAGGATCGCCACCTCCTCGGCGTGCGCGCCCAAGGACGTGCTCGGGAAGCTGTAGCGCTCGAGTGAGAAGAGGACGGCGCCCTGGAGCTTCTTGCGCTCGAAGCGCAGGCCGGTTGCCGCCGAGACGGCGAAGTCCGGGTTCGTGTGGTTACTGACGCTGACCAAGGGCAGGAAGCTCGCCCTGAAAATCGCTTGCGCCGCGTTGTCGAACAGCGGCGCGCGGGCTTCGGCGCCCGCCGAGAGCGAGAGCCAGCGTTGATCGCCGATCGTCGTCGAGTAGCCGCGGGCGTCGGCGCCGAGTTGGAACGCGAGCCAGTTGGTGGCGAAGACGCTGCCGCCGAGTTGGAGGTCCGTCCAGCCACGGCTGTCGGTCGCGGGCGTGTCGTTGCTCAAGTGGCCAGCCGAGATCTGGGCGCGGAACTCCGTCATGCGGAGTGGGACGGCGACGAGCTCGGCGCCGACGGCTACGCCCGTCTCTCGCTGGTTCGGGAGTCCGCCGAACTCTACTTCGTCTGAGACGACCATCACGACGCCCGAGGCGGTCCATTGGATCTGCGCGGCTGCCGCCGCTGGCAGCGCGCACACGAGGCCGAGCGCCAGGACTACTCTCCTCGCGCTTCGCGCTCGTCGCATCGCTTGATGGGGGCGTTCCTGACTGACGGCGATGGCACGACTGCATTCCAGACTGGCCGTGATGCACGTCATGGTCCGACGCCCGCGGCGGGGGTGATGATCAGCGCGGTGATGGCGATGCGCTGTTCGTTCCGCCGCTCGATGTCGCCGTTCTTGGCGTCGCGCTCGGCCTTGCGCCGGGTGTTCTCGGCGATGTTCGCCGCGATCTCGTTGTGCTGGCGCCGCCAGACGAATCCGCCGACGCCGACGGCGATTCCGCCGGCGGCCATGACGCCGGCGAGACCGCGGGCGCCGGTGCCGAGGTGGTTGTCGCCGACGGCTAGCGGGATGGCGAGCGCGGTGACGGCGATGCCGAGGCCCTTGGCGAGCTCAATGCTGGAGGCTGAGGCGGGATAGTGCTCCGGCAGCAAGTCGGCGGCGCCGAGTGACGGCAGCGTGTCTTCGAGCGGCGGGCGGTCGAGGGCGACATCGAGAAAGAGGCGCGCCGAGTCGACGTTGTCGGTGAGGTGGCTCTGGCCACGAATCACGAGCTCATAGCGCCCGGCCGGCGCCACGTGACCGTCGGCGAGCAACCCGTCCCACTGGATCTCGCGCACCCCCTCGTTCTCCGACTCGAAGATCGGCGTGACGACTCCCTTCGCGTCGCGGAGCTCGGCGTGCAGCAGGCACGCGTGCGTCGACAGCAGGACGAACGTCATGCGCTCGGTGCGCGGATCGATGCGCGTCCGGACGATGGGGCGCACGGCGACCGCGAAGGTCCGTTGGCGCGCCTCGGCAAAGGCGGCGCGCTCGACCGTGGTAAAGGCTTGGGCGTCGAGATCGACGAACGGATCGCGCTCGATGGCGGCGCGAAAGTAGACGGAGGCCGAGTCGGACTGGCCGAGGATCGCGTGGGCGGCGCCCAAGTACTTGTAGGCCTCGACGCGCTGGGCGCTCGAGACCACGAATGGCGAGCTCGGTGAGATCACCTGGCGGAGGAGCACGAGCGCGCGCTCGACTTGGAGCTCCTCGTAGAGCTGAACGGCCTTCTTGAGGGTCTCGTCGGTGTTGCCTTGTGCCTGAACCAGAGCGGGCGTCGCGAGCGCGACTAGGACTGCGCAGGCGGCGGAGCTCACCCTCACGGTTTGGCGCCTGCGTCCTTCAGCGTGATCGTGCCCAGGTTGATCGTCTGGCCCGGCACGACGGTGAGCACCGTGTCGAACTCCTGGTAGCCCTGGCCGACGACGCGCAATGTGCGGTGACCCGGCGGGATTGGGGCGTCAATGACAACGCCGGTGCCGAGCTGGCGGCCATCGACGTAGAGGACGGCGTCGAGCGGGAGGACGCGGATGCGCATCTTGCCCGGCGTCGTATCGACTGGCGCGACGGCCGCCGCCGCAATGGAATCGGCCCGCCGGTGCGCGGCGCGCGCACGGCGCGATTGCGCATCGTCGCCGGCGCCCGGCGCGGGTTTGGTCGCGGCGGGCTGCGTGATCGCCGGCGGCGACGGAGGCGTGACGGGGGGAGTCGTCGCGACCGTCACCGGCGGCAGAGTAGGTTGGGATCGAGGGACAGCGTTGGCGCGAGTACGAAGGGCCATATACAGCACCAGCACGACGACGGTCGCGGCGGCGACGATGTAGCGGCGCTGGCGATTGCGGCGGGCGCGCTCGGTCGACCGCAGGAGCGCATCATGCGCGGCCACGATCCCCATGGTGTCGGCCAACGGCGGCAGCTTTTGCGTCGCGATCGAGCCGACCGAGCTGCCTTGCGCCAGCTCGCGCAGAACGGCCTCGCCCTCGGCGCGCTCCATCTCGGTGAGCGGAATCGCGTCAACGGCCACGAGCAGCTCCCGCGTCGTGCCGTAGCGCTGCGCGGGATCCTTCATGAGCATGCGCTTGAGCACGGCGACGAGCGGGGCCGGGACGTCCTTGCGGACGCCGGTGATGTCGGGGACGGGCGTGATCAAGTGGTGATTCATGATCGCCGCCAGCGTGTCCGCGTGGAACGGCACCGCGCCGGTGAGCATCTGAAACACGACGACGCCGAGCGAGTACTGGTCGCTCTGCGGACCGGCGACCTTGCCCGCGCACGCCTCGGGGCTCATGAAGTACGGCGTGCCGATGACCGACCCGGTCGTCGTCATCGACGCATTCTCGATGGCGCGCGCGACGCCGAAGTCGGTCACGATCACGCGCCCCGACGTGTCGATCAAGATGTTCGCGCCCTTGATATCCCGGTGGATGATCCCGTGCTCGTGCGCGTAGGCCAGCGCCGCGACCGCGGAGCGCAGGACAGCGACGACCGCCGGGATCGCCAGCGCGCCTTGTTGCGCGATGACGCTGTCGAGCGGGCGTCCTTCGACATAGCGCATCGCCAGATACAGCATCGAGGACGTCTGGCCGACGCGGTAGATCGGGATGATGTTCGGGTGGTCGAGCGAGGCGGCCATCTGGGCCTCGCGCTTGAATCGCTCGACGACCGAGGCGCCGAGCGCGAGGCCGGGCGGGAGCACCTTGAGGGCGACGGAGCGGCGCAGGTCGCGCTCGTTGGCGCGATAGACCACGGCCATGCCGCCGCGGCCGATCTCTTTCTCGACATCATAGTCTTCGGCCAATTCCCGGCGCGCGAGGTCGAGCAGCGCTTGGCGCGCCCCATCGTCGACCGGCACCGGGTCGCCCGAGGTCACGAGCGACGCTTCGGCCGGATCGATGAGCTGCGTGGTCTCGGACGGTCCGGCGAGCGCGGCGCCGCAGCGCTCGCAGAAGCGAGCGTCGGACGCGTTCGGCGTCTCACAGGACGGACAGTTGATCACTGACCCGTGGCCGTAAAGACGACGGAGCCCAGCCCTGGCACACTCGCCGTGACCGCGTTGCCACCCGGACTCGCGGCCAGCGTGAGCGTCGCTCGCGCGAGCCCGTCATGCCCCGTCGTGACCATCACGGTGCTCCCGGAGCCATTGAGCGTTCCGGTACCGGTTGTCACCTGGAACGTAACCTGCACATTCGAGACCGGCCTCCCATTCCCATCGACTACGCGGACGTCAAATGGCTCCGGCAACGTTGTCCCCGCGCTCGCCGTTTGGCCATACCCCCACACGCCGCGCATGGCCGCCAACCGCCCGCCGGCGTACGTCGGGAGCGAGTTGAACGGCGTGAACGTTACCGTGCCAACAATGCTATCGCCGGACGCCTGCGGATTGGTCGAAACCCGAGGCCCCAGCGAATCCCCCCAGAAATTATTCGTCGCGTTCACCTGCGACCCTGTGTTGTTGACGATGCCCGCCGTGTCATTGTCAAAAATATCGTTCCCGCTTCCCTCGAAGGTCAGCACGTTCCCGACCGCCACCCCGAGCCCGTCGAGCGTCACCAGGTTACTGTCGACCCGGACCTGCCCCTGATCGACGAACACGCCGGTAAACCCGGACAACCCGTTGATCGTGTTCCCCACCACAGTTGACGAATCAGCGTCCAGATCGAACACTCCACCGTAGTTGCTGCCCGGATAGGTGGGCGTGGTGGTGCTCAACAAGGCGGTATTGCCGCGCAGCACGACGTCATGACCCCCTTTGACATCGACCGCTCGGGCCCAGTCGCCGACGAACGTGACGCCCGTCACACTGATCGACCCCTTGGTCGCGGTCATGGCGATTGCCGGCGCGCCAGTTCTGGCGGGTGCGCAGTCGGTGAAGGTGCTGGACGTGATCGTGAGCGAGCCGGCCGCGCCGGTGAACTGGACGCAGTTGCCGTAGCCGTTGGTGAAGGTGTCGTTGTTGAGCTGGACGGTATCGTTGTTCGTGAGCGCCACCGCGGCGACGGAATTGATCGTTGACGAGGACGACATGGTCCAATCGGATGAGTCGCTCCGCACGTTCCAGTGGCCGCCCTGGAACGTGTTGCTGACGAGCGAGATCGGGGTCCGCGTGTCGATGATCCGAATCTGATCCATGCTGCTCGCCGTCCCGTCGATGAAGCTGTTCACCGAAACGCTCGCCGACGCCGCGTTGTTGAGCTCGAGCCCCGACCGGCCGTCGGTCGTGGAGTTGCCGTTGTACGTCTCGCCCGATTGGAGCTCGGTGTTGAACGTGTTGCCGGTCACCTGTGCGCCGGACGCGCTCAGCACCCGCATCAGCTGCTCTTCGCCGGCGACGTTGTTGGCCGTCACGACGGCCGACGACGACGAATCGATGAAGATCTCCGGCCCACCGGCGATGCGGACGTAGTCGCCATTGACCTGGTCGCCCGAGCCGCCGATGACCGCGATGCCCGCGCCATAGGTGCTGTCGGCGCTCGTCGACAGCGTGACACCGCTCACGGTGGTGGTGCTGATGCGCCCCGTGGTCACGTTGCGGAACGTGACGCCGTACCCGTGGACGGCGTTCACGCCACTGGTATCGATCGTCGCGGAGCTCGTCGACTGGATCAGGATGCCGCGGCCGGCGTTGAACGGGTCGCCGGATGGGTTGACGTAGACCTGGTTGATCTGGATCGCCGCCGTGCTCGTGTTGATCGCCGGTCCGTCGAGGGTGTGGCGTATCGCGAGCGTCCGAATCACCACGCGCGCCGGACTCGTCGCCAGAATGCCCGCGGTGCCGGTATCGTGCGACAGGAGTGGGAGCTTCGTCGGGTCACGTCCGTTGGCCAGATACGCCGTCGGATCGCCGACCAAGATGATCGACTTGTTGACGACGACTTCTTCGCTGTACGCGTGGGCGCCGACGCGCACGAAGACCGTGTCGCCCGGCACCGCGGCATTCACGCCATCGCCGATGCGCAGATACGGCGCCTTGCCCGTCCCGAAGTACGACGTGTCGAGCGTGCTGTTATCGACGATGAGCGTTCCCGGGCTGCGCACGACGACCGTGGCGTTGGCGTGGACCGACCCGGAGGTGGCGGTGATCGTCGTGGTCCCGTTGGTGAGCGCGGTGACGACGCCATTCGCGTTCACCGAGGCGACACCGGCGTTGCTCGAGCTCCACGTGATCGGCGCACCCGTGATGGGATTCCCCGCGCCGTTCGTGAGCTGGGCGGTGTATTGGAGGTTCTGCCCGCGCGCCGTCATCGTGTCCAACGTCGAGTTGAGCACGATCGTCGTGGGATTGTTCGTGACGACGACGATGGCCGAGTCGCGGAGGACGCCGGCGACGGCGTGGATGACGGTCTTGCCGACGGCGACGGAGGTGAGCAGCGCGTTCGAGGTGACCGTCGCGATCGTCGGGTCGTTGCTGCTCCACGTCGCGGCGCTGGCCGGCAACGACTGTCCCCGGGCGTTCAGGATCTGCACGGGGATGGTCATCGTATCGCCGATCGATGGCAGCGTGTCGTTGCGATTCAGAATCGTGAGGGTGGTCGCGCCATTGGTGACGCCGACGACCGCCGTGTCCGAGATGCTGTTGAACACCGCGATCACGCGGCACCCGCCGGTCTTGAGGGCGATGACGCGGCCGTTCTGCAAGACCGTCACGACCGTCGAGTCGGTCGTGTACCAGAACGCGTTGAGCCCCTGAATCACCTGCCCCGCGCCGTTGTAGATCGTCGCGGTGAGTTGGATCGTGTCGCCGACCGCTCCAATGGTGGTCGTATCGACATTGAGGACCAGCTTCGCCGGCGTGTTGTTGACCGTCACCTGGACCGTGTCCGCGACGCCGTCGAGCGTCGCCACGATCCGCGCGATGCCCGTCCCGAGGCCGGTGACGACGCGCGTCGCCGTCTGGACTTGCGCGATCGCGGGGTCCAGCGAGACGAGGGTCGCTTGGTCGTTCGTGACGGGATTGTTGAGTCGATCGAACGCGGCAACGCTCAGCGTGTCCACGCCCCCCACCGCTCCGATCGAGAAACCCTTCGGCGCGGTCACGAGGAGGCGCGTCGCTTGCTGGATGACGTTGGCTTGGATGCTGTCGCGCGCCAGTCCATGCGTGGCGTAGACATACGCCGTGCCGTTGGCGATGGCCGTGAGCTGGCCGCTCTGGTTGATCGAGACGACATTCGCGGACTGCACGACCCAGAGCGGCGTGCCGCTCGGCCCGACGATCGGCGATCCGAGCGAGTCGCGCCCCGCGGCGACCAGCGTCGTGTCGGCATTGATCGCGTTGAGCGTCACCTCGAGCGGCGGCGTGATCGCGAAGTGCACGAGCAGCTGCCGGACGGTGACGCCGAGCGACGCCGTGTCACCTTCCACGATCGCCCGCAGCACACCCTGCCCATTGGCCACCGTGGTGATCTGACCGCGGTTCGAGACCTTGAAGAGGGTCGTGTCCGATGACTTCCAGGTGTACGAAACGCCGGGGATCGAGTCGCCTTTCGCGTCGAGCGCGGTGATGGACGGCGTGAACGTCTCGCCGAGCGAGTGGAGGGTGTCGGCGGTCCGGGAGAACTTCACGGATTGGGGAGCGACGAGCAGTGTCTGCTTAAGGACCGGCGCGTTTCCGGTCAGGATCACGTTGACGAGCTGGACCGTGACGGTCACACTGCCCAGGCGGACGGCCTTGAGGGAGTCCGCACCCGTGACCCGGACGATAGTCGTGTCGGACGAGGTAACGGCGAACCGTGGGTTATTGTAGACGTTTCCGCCCACGGTCACGGTGACGGAGAGCGGAACCGTGAGGCCAGCGGTGACGGTCGTGTCGCCGACCCAGGTTATGGAGACAGCATCCGTCTTTGGCGCCGTGAGTGCGTCACACGTCGCCAGCGTCTGGACCACGAGACCCGCGGTAACCACGCGGAGGAGGCCCGAGCGGACGGGACGGAAATCGGCCATATTGCTCCTGTAACGAAGGACGACGAGATGACGTCCCACGTTTCGGCCAACGATCCGTCGTCTCAACGCGTTATCGAATCAGAGACCATGATGTCGATCCCATGGGATGAAGGGGCGCTCATTCGGGCGGCGCAAAGCGGTGATACCGCGGCTTTCGGGGCGCTGGTTCGCGCGCACCAGCGGCGCGCGTACGCGGTCGCCCGATCCGTCGTCTCTACTCACGAGGATGCCGAAGATGCGGTGCAAGAGGGATTTCTGCACGCGTATCGTGCGCTGGATCGTTTCAGACCAGATCAGGCGTTTGGAGCCTGGTTGCACCGTATAGTAGCCAATGCGGCGCTCGACATTACGCGCCGCCGCAAGGTGCGAGACGCGGACGAGCTGACGGAGAGTCTGGCGTCGCAGTTCCGCGATCCTGGGGAGACCGCTGATTTGCGCGCTCGCCTCAGATTGGCTCTATCGCAGCTTACCCCGCGCCAACGATCCGTCATCCTCCTGCATGACGTGGAAGGCTTCCGGCATGGGGAGATCGGGTTGCTCCTCGGCATCCCCGAGGGGACTGCACGCTCGGACCTCCATCACGCGAGACGGGCGCTGCGCACGGTACTCTTGAGTCTCTGGACGGCAGCATGAGACAGATCCTCGATCGGCGAATCCTGCGCGCGCTCAAGGCCGAGTATGCGGGGCCGAGTGATCCCGGGTATTGGGCGGGGCTCGAGGCGAAGATCATGGCGCGCGTGAGCAGCGAAGACGACTGGTCGTGGGCGTTTCGCACGTGGGGACGGACCTGGTTGGCCGCGGCCGCGGTCGCGCTCATTGCGCTCGGCGTTACCGCGTGGCGCGAGCGGGTGACCGAGCGGCAGTTGGCGTACGAGACCGTCGTCGAGTCACGGCCGTCGCTGCCCGTGCAGCTGCGCAATCGGCTCGTGGACGGGACCGTGCACGACGCCACCCTTCGTTATGTCTACGGGTACTAACCGCTCCCGGCAGGCGTTCGCCTTTCTCCTCGGCGCGACGCTGGTCGGCGGCGTGCTCGGGTTCACCGCCGATCGCTTAGTGGCGCGGGACCGGTGTCTCGTTTGGGGGGACGTCGCGGCTATGCGACGGGTGTTCGGCGACGAGCTCGATCTCAATGGCGAGCAGCGGGCGGCTGTCGACTCGATCCTCGATGCGAAGCACCGACAGATTGCGACGCTCGTCAAGCCCGTGCAGCCGCAGATCGATTCAGTGAGCAACCACGCGACGGATCTTATCCGGACGTTGCTCACGAACAACGATCAGCGGCGCACGTTCGACGAGATGCAAGCGCGCAATAAAGCGTCGCAGGCGAAGTACGACACCAAGTAGCGCCGCGAAGTACGCAGCGCCTGCGGCGACCGCGCTTCAGATCCTGTGAACGCCGTAGTCGATGATCTCGACCGGTCGCACACGGGGCCGCATCTCCAACTTGATCTTTTGTAGGTCGCTCGGGAGTCGCTCGAGCCTGGGCATATCGAGGTGCATGTCTTCGAGCATCCGCCCGGCGCGAATCTGGGGCAGGTTCTCCATATCCCCGCCGAACATGACGTCGTCATCCATCGAGAGATCGGATGCCTTGACGGTCGTGACCTTCACCGTCTTGTACTGCCCGTTGTGATAGACGCGAAGCTCGACAGGGTCGCCGGCTTTGACCTTTTGCACAGCGCGGGCGAGGCGGCGCGACATGAGGCCGCGCATCTCGGTATCGGTCGCGTCGGCCGCCGTCAGACGTAAGTCGATGCTGTTCGCCGAGGCGATCCGATCGCCTTCCTCGATGCCGGCTTTGTCCGCCGGACCATCGGTGGTCACGCCGATGACCAGGACGCCAAGGGTGTCACGGACACTCCCGGATCGCGTCTCGACGCCGATCGCCGGGCCATCGCCCCGGTCTCGTCCGAGGTAGAAGACGTTCGCTTTCTGTGCCTGCGCAGCCAGTGGGAGGGGGGCTAAGATCAGGAGCGCGGCGGACAGGGCAGCACGCACGGCGGGGTACCTCCGGAATTGGGGAATTTTATTGTTGGACCCGGACCCGAGAGCCGGGGTTGCCTCTCATATTTCGGACATGTCCGACGCCGCTCCGCGGCGCGTCGATGCAAGCGCTACCGCGCTTGCTCGACTGGTCGGTTCGCCTCCGGGGGGCAAACCCCAACCCCCCAAACCTTCCATATTTCGGGAATGTCCGACATCCACACGTTCGAGCACCATTGGCAGGACGAGGCCGACGCGGCGTATCTGTACCGGCTCTTAGCTGAGATCGAGAAGGACGCGGCCAAGCGGGATGTTTATGCCCGGCTGGCCGAGGTCGAAGACCGACACGTTGCGATCTGGGGCAAGCTGCTGACTGAGCAGGGGCACCCGCCGCGGCCGTTCCAGCCGAGCACGCGGACGCGGATGTTGGCGAGGCTGGGGCGGATGATGGGGCCCGGGTTTCTGCTGCCGATGCTGCTCGAGGAGGAGGGGCGCGAGGTGAAAGGGTACCTCGACCTCCACCGGTCTACGGCCCAGGGCGCGCCGGGGAGTGGCGAGGCGCTACTCCTGGCGCGGGAGAGCGCGGACCATGCGTCGACGCTCGCCGGGCTGGCCGGGCGGAGCGCCGAGCCGTGGCACCGTACGGGTGCCGGCGGGCTGCTGCGCAATGTCGTGTATGGGTTCAACGACGGGCTCACGGCCAACTTCGGGCTCGTGGCCGGCGTCATCGGCGCCTCGGCCGCGCAGCAGCACTCGGCGGTCGTTGTCGCCGGTGTCGCCGGGCTCATCGCCGATGCGCTGTCGATGGGATCGAGTGGGTACCTGGCGGCGAAAAGCGAGCAGGAGGTGTACGCGCACGAGATCGCGATGGAGCGCGATGAGGTCGCGCTCATGCCCGAGGTCGAGCGCGACGAGTTGGCGCTCATTTATGAAGCGAAAGGCATGAGTCGCGAGGCGGCCGAATCGCTCGCGACGAATGTCATGGGCGATCCGCATCGCATGCTCCAAGAGCAAGTGCGGGAGGAGCTCAAGATCGGCGAGCCCGACATGTCGCCCATGCGCGAGGCTTGGGTGACCGGGCTCGCGACCGCGTTCGGGGCCATCATCCCCGTGGCCCCCTTCTTTTTCTGGTCTGGCGGCGCCGCCATCATCACCGCGTTTACGCTCGCGATGCTATCTCATTTCTTAGTGGGAGCTGCGCGGTCCATCTTCACCGGGCGCGGGGTGTTCCGGTCCGGGCTCGACATGTTCGTCATCGGCCTCGGGGTCGCCGTCGTCGGCTACTACGTCGGCAACTGGCTCGGGAAATTGTTGTAGACAGGCGCTTCGCGCACTGCTTACAGCTACTTCACGACGAGATTCAGCAAGCGATTCGCCACGAAGACGGGTTCCCGCGTTTTCGTCTTGCCGTCCAAGTGCCGAGCGATGTCGGGGTTAGCGCGCGCGAACGACTCGGTCGCTTCGGCCGTGAGACCAGGCTGCAGCATCAGCGTCGCCCGTGTCTTGCCATTGATCTGGATGACGTAGGGAATCTCGGCCGAGGCGATCAACGCCGGATCATACTTCGGCCAACCGGCGTCGAACACACTCCCCGTGTGCCCCAGCCGCTCCCACAGCTCTTCGGCGATGTGCGGCGCGAATGGCGAGGTGAGCTGCACCAACGGCTCGACCTCCGCGCGATGGGGATGGCGCTCGCCTTCGCGGAGTGTGTTCATGTACTCCATGAGCGCCGCGATCGCGGTGTTGTAGCCGAGTTTCGGAATGTCGTCGCCGACTTTCTTGATGGTGCGGTGGAGCCCCGACATGACGGCCGGGTCGGGCTCCCCGTCGGTCTTGTGGTCCGCGACTGATGACCACAGGCGGTTCAGGTAGCGGTTGACGCCCGAGATGCTCGCATCGCGGAAGTCCCCGCCCTGCAGGTAATCGCCGAGGAACATCAAGTACATCCGGAACGTGTCGGCGCCCCAGGCGTTGATGTACTCGTCCGGATTGATGATGTTGCCTTTCGTCTTGGACATCTTGGCGCCGTCCTTGACGATCAGCCCGTGCGCTCGAAAGCGCGCGAACGGCTCCTCGAAGGAGAGATGTCCCAGATCGTGCAGCACCATTGTGATGAACCGCGAGTACATGAGGTGCAGCACGGCGTGCTCGTTGCCACCGATGTACGAGTTCACGGGCAGCCACTTTTTCGTCAGCGCCGGGTCGAACGGGACGTCGTCCCGATCCGTGCTCGGATAGCGCAGGAAGTACCAGCTGTTGTCGAGGAAGTTGTCCGAGACGTCGGTCTCACGGCGCGCTTCGCCGCCGCATTTTGGACACGCGACACGGTACCACTCTTCGTGGCGAGCCAGCGGGGACGTGCCGGAATCATCCGGACGGAAATCCTGGATGTACGGGAGGACGACCGGCAGGTCGCGCTCCGGCACCGGGACTATGCCGCATTTCGCGCAGTAGATAATGGGGATGGGCGGGCCCCAGTAGCGCTGGCGCGAGATCGTCCAGTCGTGCAGGCGATAGTTCTCTACGCGCTTGGCTGCGCCCTTGTCCGCCAACCAATCGACTATACGGCCCTTCGCGTCTTCGACGCTCAGGCCGTTGAATTGGGCCGAGTTTACGAGCACCTCATCGTGCACGACTTCCAAGACCGGGATGTTGTGTGCCGAAGCAAAATCCAAATCCCGTTCGTCATGACCGGGCACGCCCATGATTGCACCGGTGCCATAGTCCATCAGGACGTAATCAGCCACCCAGATGGGAATCGGGACACCGGTGGCGGGGTTTGTGGCGAATGCGCCGGTGAACACGCCCGTCTTGTCTTTCGTGATCTTCCGGCTGACCACGTCCTGTTGGGCGGCACGCGCCAGGTACGAGTCGACGGCGGCGCGATGCTCCGGCGTCGGCAGCGTGCGCGCCAACGGGTGCTCTGGCGCCAGCACCAGATAGGTCGCGCCGAAGATCGTGTCCGGCCGCGTGGTGAACACGGTGATCCCCGGTGATTCAGGCGAATCAAACGTGAGCTCGGCCCCGCTCGACTTCCCGATCCAGTTGCGTTGGGCGGTCTTCGTCGACTCTGACCAATCGAGCCAGTCGAGATTTCTGAGCAGGCGCTCCGACATGCGCGAGATCGCGAAGAACCACTGGTCGAGGTACCGCTGCTCGACCGCCGTGCCGCAGCGCTCGCAGTGGCCATCGATGACCTGCTCGTTCGCCAACACCGTCTTGTCGGCCGGACACCAGTTGACCGCGCCCTGGGATTTGTACGCCAGACCGGCTTTGTACAGCTGCAAGAAGATCCACTGGGTCCACTTGTAGTATCGCGGGTCGGTGGTGTCGACCTGGTACCGCCAGTCGACCATGAGGCCCGTGCGGTCCAACTGCCGGCGGAAGTTGGCGATGTTCCGCGGGATCAGGACCGTCGGATGGACGCCGATTCTGAGCGCGTAGTTCTCGCTATGGATCCCAAACGCGTCGTAGCCCAGCGGCTCGAACACCGTGTGCCCCTTGAGGCGCTGGTACCGCGCGTAGATATCGTTCCCGGTGAACGCGAAGAGATTCCCGACGTGCAAGCCTTCGGCTGACGGGTATGGGAACATCATGAGGGCGTAAAAAGGGTCCGCCCCCGCGTCCACATCCGTGTGATTCGTGCCCAGGTCGCGCCACCGGTCCTGCCACTTTCGCTCGATCGCGGCGGGCTGGTAGACGTCTGCCGATAGCCCCGTCATAAGACCTAAAGTTACCTTTCCGCCCAAGCATGCCGCCACGACGAAGAAAGCGCCTCGACCCGGCGTCCTTCAACCTCCCGGTTGAGCGGCTGCGTCTAGGGCATTCTACCGACAAGTCGGCCGCGCGTGTGCGCGAGATCTTGCTCGCTGAGGGTCGCTCCCCTCAGGTCTGTGTCCAGGTAAGCGCCGAGCGAACGTGCCTCATGGGTGGGACGGACGAGTCGATTGCGTTACTGAAATTGTGCATCGACGACTGGGCGTCCGTCACCGTGCATTCGCTGTACGACGGCGATCGCGCGGAGGCCGGCGAGACCGTCATGACGATCGAGGGGCCGTATGAGCGGTTCGCGCACCTGGAGCCACTCGTCCTCGGCACGCTCGCGCGGCGGACGCGGGTGAGTACGAACGCGAGAGCTTTTGTGGACGCGGCACGGCCCAAGCCGATCATGGCTTTCCCCGCACGGCACGACCATTGGCTGACGCAGACTGGCGACGTCCTCGCGGCCCACATTGCCGGGGCGCTCACTATCTCGGCCGATCCACCAATGCCGGTCCCGCGGGGTATGCCAGCCCTTGCTCTGGTGCCGCATGCGTTCATCGCGGCGTTCGGTGGTGACACGCCGTTGGCGGCCAAGACCTTCGCTCAGCACATTGACGCCGCGGTTCAGATCATAGTCCCCGTCGATTACGAGGACGACTCGGTGCGTACGGCGCTCGATGCCGCGCATGCGCTCGAGGCAGGTCGGCTGTGGGGCGTCCAGCTCGCCACGTCGGAGAACCTGGTTGATACATCCATCATCTCGGCGATGGGAGCATTCGACCCCACGGGGGTGAACCCGCAGCTCGTCTGGAATGTCCGGAACGCTCTCGACGGCGAGGGACTAGGTGAGATCAAGATCCTCGCGTCGAGCGGGTTTACGGTCGAGCGCATCCGGGCGTTCGAGGAGGAAGGCGTGCCGGTCGACGCCTACGGGATCGGGGCCGCTCTGCTGGCGGGGCGAACCGGATTCCGGGCGGCGCTCGTCAAGTTGGACGGGCCGCTGCGGATGAGAGCAGGCAGTGAATCGCGGCCGAACCCTCGAATGGAACGGGTGCGATAATGGCTGGCGCGAAGATGGATGGAGCGGGGATCGAGAAGATGAAGACGCTGGAGACGGCGCAGAGCCAGCTGCAGCGTGTGCATGGGCTCGTCGAGCAGTTCGCGATGGCGGTCAAGAATGACCAGCCGACGGCGATCTGGGGCGGGCAGATCCGCCGAGCCGGGTCGCCGCTGGTCGGACTCCTCAAGGGGCAGTTCGGGATGATCTCGGATCAGCTGGCCGCGATGATGGTCGTCGCGGGACGGACCGGGAGCGACAAAGTGCGTTTGCGGAGCCTTCGCGAGACCGTGGCGCAGGCGCGCACGGCGCTGGAGATAGCCGTCGCCAAGACCATCGAGCTGCACACAGCCGAAGACGAGCACTGAGTAGCGACATGGTGACAGGGGGGCGCGGGACTGATTAGTTTGTTGGCGGCACGTGGCACGGGTGGACCTCCTCTCCTTTCTCATGCGTTCATTCTCAGGTAAGCGCTGGTGGCTGGCGACGTTGGCGATTGGCGTCGTTGGGCTCGCAGCATGCGGCGTCGATCAGTACCCCAACACGACGTTCGCGCCGCACAGCGAATTCGGCCGGGAAATCGACCACATCTGGAACATCCTGCTCTATTTGGGCATCGCGGTGTTCATTCTCGTCGAGTCCCTGCTGGTCTACACGATCATCCGGTATCGGCACCGCGATGGCGGCCCGGAGCCCGAGCATGTGCACGGCAACACGGCGCTCGAGATTACGTGGACCGCGATACCCGCGGTGATCTTGGCGCTCATCGCCGTGCCCACCGTGAAGACCATCTTCTCGACGCAGGCGAAGGCCGAGGCCAGTGCGTTGCAGGTCGAGGTGTATGGGCACCAGTGGTGGTGGGAGTTTCGGTATCCGCAGTACAACGTCGTGACCGCGAACGAGCTGTATCTGCCGAATGGGCGAAAGGTGAACTTCGCGCTGCGCACCGTTGATGTGCTGCACAGCTTCTGGATACCGCAGCTCGGTGGGAAGCGGGACGTCATCTCGAATCACACGAACTATCTGTGGTTTACGCCGGATTCCAATCTCGGCGAGCAGGCTTGGAATGGGACGTGTAACGAATACTGCGGATCATCGCATGCGGAGATGCGGTTCCGGGTGTTCACTGTGCCGCCGGCCGACTTCGAGAGTTGGGCTCGGCATCAGGCTGGGGCGGCCGTCTACCCCATCGCGAATAGCACAGCGCCTTCGGCGACTGCTCCCGGTGCACCGGCAGCTCCTGCTAAGACCAGCGATGCATCAGGTTCGGGGTCACTTGTGCGTCCTGTTGCCGAGGTGCACGGTCAGCCGGCGCAGCCGGCTGCTGTGCAGGTGCCAGTGGATACGGGCTACGTGTTCCCGAAAGACAAGCTGCCGCCGAACTTCACGCCCGAGACGCCGCTGCCGACGGAAGAGACGTTCGACATGAGCATCAAGGGCGACCCGGTCGCGGGCTTCAAGACGTACAGCAGTCAGGCGTGCATCGGCTGCCACACGGTCAAGGGCAATCCGGCATCGGTCGGCATTGTCGGCCCGAACCTGACGCACGTCGGGTCGCGCTACACGATCGCGGCGGCGCTCTACCCGAACGACACGCAGCATCTGCGTTACTGGGTCAAGAACACGCACATGGACAAGCCCGATGTGCTCATGCCCGTCCTGGGCAAAGGTCAGATGGACCCACAGACGGGCCACGTGTCGCCGCTGGGTACGCTGACGGACCAGCAGATCGCCGACATCGTGGCGTATCTGCAGGAACTCAAGTAGGAGACTAAGGCAGATATGGCAACGATTGCCGCGCCGCTGGTCGTTCCGCGAACGGCCGACGAGCCGTATGGGGTCTGGAGCTGGCTCGCCACGACGGACCACAAGCGCATCGGCACGCTGTACCTCTTCACGGCGCTGACGTTCATGCTGATCGGCGGCCTCGAGGCCGAGATCATGCGGACGCAGCTGATGCGTCCGAACCAGCACATCGTCTCGGCCGAGCTGTACAATCAGCTGTTCACGATGCACGGCACGACCATGATCTTCCTCGTGATCATGCCGTTGTCGGCGGCGTTCTTCAATCTGCTGATTCCATTGCAGATCGGCGCCCGCGACGTCGCGTTCCCGCGGCTCAATGCATTCAGCTACTGGGTGTATCTCTTCGGCGGCATCTTCATTACGCTGCCGATCCTGTTCGGCGCCGCGCCGAACGGTGGGTGGTTCGGCTACGCGCCGCTCACGACCAAGACGTACTCGCCCGGCCTGAACATCGACTTCTGGGTGATCGGTCTCCAGATCCTCGGCATCTCGTCGCTGGCCGCCGGGTTCAACTTCATCACGACGATCATCAACATGCGGGCGCCCGGCATGAATCTCATGCGGATGCCGCTGTTCACGTGGATGTCGTTCGTGGTGCAGTTCCTGATTATTCTGGCCTTCCCCGTGATCACGATCGCGTTGGTTTTCCTGCTGTTCGATCGGTTCTTCGGGACGAACTTCTACGAGATTGCTCGCGGCGCTGATCCGCTACTCTGGCAGCACCTCTTCTGGATCTTCGGACATCCCGAGGTCTACATCTTGGTGTTGCCGGCGTTCGGGTTGGTGTCCGAGGTCATGCCGACGTTTGCCCGCAAGCCGTTGTTCGGGTATCCCGTCATGGTCTATTCCGGCATTCTTATTGGAATGCTCGGCTTTGGAGTGTGGGCCCATCACATGTTCGCGGTAGGCATGGGCCCGATCGCGGACTCGTTCTTCGCCGTGACGACGATGCTCATCGCCATTCCGACCGGCGTGAAAATTTTCAACTGGATTTTCACGCTCTGGGGCGGCTCGATCCGGTTTACCACGGCCGCCATGTTCGCCATTGGTATGGTGGCCATGTTCACGATTGGTGGAATTTCCGGCGTCATGCACTCGTCGCCACCGGCCGACTTGCAACAGACGGACACCTACTTCGTCGTCGGACACTTCCACTACGTGATCTTCGGCGGCTCTCTCATGGGCCTGTTCGCCGGGCTCTATACGTACTTCCCGAAATTCACCGGGCGTCTCTTGGATGAGCGGCTCGGCAAGTGGCACTTCTGGGTGAACTTCTTCGGGTCCAACCTGGTGTTCTTCCCGATGCACTTCTCGGGTCTGCTCGGCATGCCGCGGCGGATCTGGACGTACGACGGCGGCCAGGGATGGGACACGTTCAACTTCCTGTCGACGATGGGCGCGTACCTGCTCATCCCGGCGACGTTGATCCTCGTCTACAACATCTGGAAGAGCACGAAGTCGGGACGGATCGCCGGCAATGATCCATGGGGCGCAGGCACGCTCGAGTGGTCGATCCCCTCGCCGCCGCCGCCGTACAACTTCGCGGTGATTCCGAAGGTGACCTCGCGCTATCCTTTGTGGGACGTCAAGCCGCCGCTCGCCTCGACGCCGGTTCCGAATACACCGACGCACAGTGAGGCGCCGGCGCCGACCGCGGCCGAGCTCGGGATTCCGATGCCGTACCACACGCTCAAGCCGTTCCTCACGGCGCTGGCGCTGCCCATCATGTTCGGTGGGCTCATGTTGATGCACCTCGAAAACAAGTTGCCCCATTACGTCTTTATGTACGGTGGCGCCGCGATGCTGGTCGGGTGCCTGTACTGGTGGCTCACCACCCCACTCGAACCGGAGCATCACCACGCATGACCGCCACCGCCGCTGACGTCGGTCACGGGTATACCACCACGGGGCTGCCGCACCGGAAGATCGCCATCTGGGCGTTCATCGGGTCGGAGTGCATGCTCTTCGCGTCGTTGATCTCGACGTATCTCATCTACAAGGGGCGGTCGATCGCTGGACCGTTCCCGCATGAGGCGTGGACTGATCCGTCGACGCATCACGTCTACAAGGCGATCCTGAACATTCCCGTGACGTCGTGCTCGACGTTCGTGCTGCTCATGTCGTCGTTGGCCATGGTGCTGGCACTCGCCGCCGTGGAGAATCGCGATGTGCCGAAGCACACGCTCGGCGATCGTATCCTCGGCAGCTCGAAGCTCTGGCTCTTTACGACCGCGGCGCTCGGCGCGACGTTCCTCTCGTTTCAGGCGTACGAGTTTACGTCCTTCGTGCATGAAGGGCTGACGATCAGGACGAACCTCTTCGGGTCGTCCTTCTTTACACTCACCGGGTTCCACGGGGCGCACGTCACCGCCGGCGTGCTGTGGCTGCTCACCATGCTCGGCATCGATTTCAAGCGCGGACTTGGGCCCAAGGACGCGCTCAACGTCGATATCATGGCGCTGTACTGGCACTTCGTTGACGTCGTCTGGATCGCGATCTTCACCCTCATTTACCTCATCAAATGAGCGACGCACACGCGGAACACGCGGAGCATCATCCGACTTGGTCGACGTATTGGAAGGTGGCGCTCATCCTGACCGTCATCACGGTCATCGAGGTGTGGTGCTATTACCTTCCGGCGTTTGTCGCGACTCCGTACTTCGTGCCGACCCTGCTCATCTTGTCGGCGGTCAAGTTCGCCATCGTCGTATTGTTTTATATGCACCTCAAGTATGACGCGAAGCTGTACCGCGTGCTGTTTACCGGGCCATTTTTGGTTGCCATGGCGACCATCATCGTGCTCATGTTCCTGTTCGGGAAATTCGCGATTCACCTGAGCCTTCTGACGTAACTCGTGCTGCTACACCCGGCCGGGCCGATCCCAACGGCTGGCTTTTCTGTCCATTGGAGTACCGTCGTTGGCATAGCGGGACTGGGGACGCTCTACGCCTGGCGGTCGCGGGTCGAGGGAAAGCGGCCGACCAGGGGACAAGGGATCGCGTTCGCCGGCGGACTGCTGGCGATGTTCCTGGCGCTGAACGGCCCGCTGCACGACCTGTCGGACTACGACCTGTTCTCGGCCCACATGGTCCAGCACCTGGTGCTGATCTTTGTGGTGGCGCCGCTCTTGGTAGCAGGCACGCCGGGCTGGATGTTGCGGCCGGCGCTCGGGATCGCCGGTGTAGGACCCGTCGCCCGGTGGCTCACGGGGCCCAAGCAGGCGTTCGTCATCTTCAATCTCATGATGATCGGCTGGCACCTTCCAGGCCCCTACAACCTGGCGATGGCCGTTCATCCAGTGCACATTGTCGAGCACTTGATGTTCCTGGCCTCCGCGGTGCTCATGTGGTGGCCATTCCTGAGCCCTTTGCCGGAGCTGCCCCGGCTCGCATACCCCGGGCAGATGCTCTATTGCTTCCTCCTGAGCATTCCCATGTCGATCGTCGCGATCTACATCA
>Ga0210398_10000143_pt1 | contig 89973 bp, 74 predicted proteins | sample IncBWC4OmetaG_FD_161047 | JGI IMG/M metagenome (GOLD analysis project Ga0210398, IMG submission 161047) | Forest soil microbial communities from Barre Woods Harvard Forest LTER site, Petersham, Massachusetts, United States - Inc-BW-C-4-O | ecosystem: Environmental > Terrestrial > Soil >... | reverse complement strand
ACTGCGATCTCGGTGGGAAGATTGCCGACGAGCGCGTCCTGTGCGAAGGGGCATCCGCCGAGTCCAGCGAGAGCCGAATCGAAGCGGCGGCAGCCGGCTGCGTAGGCGGCGGCCACCTTCGCAGCGGCGTTGTCCGGGCGCGCGTGGAGATGGACGCCAAGCTCGATATTGTCGGGGAGCGTGGGCAGAACAGCGGAGACGAGAGCCGCAATGTCTGCCGGCGAGGCCAGGCCGACAGTGTCGGCGAGGGAGATTTGCCCGATGCCGTTATCGGTGAGGAGGTCGCAGGCGGCGGTGACCTCGTCGATGCTCCATGGATCGCCGTAGGGATTGCCGAAGGCCATGGAGACATAGGCGACTACCCTGAGTCCGGCTTTGTAAGCGGCTTCCCCGATGGCGTCGAGAGCTTCGAGCGACTCTTCCGGCGTCTGGCGCTGGTTGCGCTGCAGGAATTCAGGCGAGATGGAGTAGGGAAAGCCCAGGGTGGCGACGGCTCCGGTGGCGATGGCGCGGTCGACGCCCTTTTTATTGACGACGATGCCGATGATTTCGACTTCGCCGAGGGAGTCATCGTCCGAGGCGGCCAGAAAATTCAGGACCTGTTCAGAGTCGGCCATTTGCGGGATGGCGGCTGCGGAGACGAAGGAAACCGCGTCAATGTGCCGGAAGCCAGCGCTGATGAGCGAGCGGAGGTATTCGGCCTTGACCTCGACGGGAATCGGCTTCGGCAATCCCTGCCAGGCGTCGCGGGGGCACTCGATCAGTTTGACTGCGCCGGTCATCTCCAAAGCAGTTTAGTGTCTGAGAGCAGTTTACTGGATATGGGTTCGGGTCAACAGGAAGACGATGAGAACGGCTGCGAAGTGCGCGGTGGCTGTTGCACAAAGGGCAATCCACAGAGATTTCGAGCGGATGAGCAGAGCCATGAGCGCGCCGTAAAGCGGGAACTGGATATACATCAGCAACTGTGACAAATTCTCTCCGAACCCGTTGGCGAGGCCCAGAGCGGGACTCTTAACCAGAAGCACATAAGGATAGAGCGTCATGAGGGCGCTGGGTCCGGCGAGCGCCATGATGCTCGCAGTGTGGATGGCAAACGGAGTTACGGCGATACCCAGGAGGAGCGGCCACCAGATGACCAAAAAATTGGAGCTTTTCTTCTTCTTTTGTTTTCGCGGCGCGCTCCGGGACGAGGACATCCGGCGCTTTTCGCGGGCTGGAGTTGTAGCGACAGGCATGGGTTGAGGATACGCGGGAGAAGAGTGTGCAGGGTGCGAAAAGTCGAATCGACGACACTGGGGGAATCGAGGAGATCATGGGCCGATTTTTTTCGTATCCGACGCAAATCTTTGGTGAGAACCGCGAAATCCTTACCCAAACGCACTGACGGTCGGCTACATTAGTCGCCACGGGCGGTCAGGTGCGAAATATGCGTCATTGCTGAATGCAGTGCGTTTCCGGACCTGGTTGTCATGCGAAAAGGAGAAAGAATCATGCCAATCCTCTCGAATCTGCGGGCTGCGGCGGTTGCTGTAGCGCTATTCGGCTTCTCGCTGGCGTCGTATGCCGGCCCAACTTCGTTCGATGCCATCTACGTTTTCGGCGACAGCTATTGCGATGTGGGCAATATCTTCATTGCAACAGGCGGCGCTAAGCCTGCTGCACCGTACTACATGGGTCGCTTCTCGAACGGGCCCATCTGGCTGGATCATCTCGCCGGCACCTACGGATTAACGCTGAAGCCGTATCTGGGAGGCGGGACAGATTATGCTTTCGGCGGCGCACTGGTCCTGGCTGCGGTTCCGGAGACGAGCACTTTTTCGATTCCGAGCGTGCCCCAGCAGGTCGAGCTCTATCTGAGCCAGCACAATGGCAAGGCCGATCCGAACGCGCTGTACGTGGTTGAAGGCGGCGGCAACGACATTCTGGATGCGACGGGCGGGTCTCCCCAGGAACTCGGCAACGAAATCGCTTTCGGCCTGGCATCGAGCATCGAACTCCTGGAGCGAGCCGGGGCGAGGAATATCCTGACATCCAACCTGCTGGATGTAGGCCAACTGCCGGGCGCGAAAGCCGAGGGAATCTCGAGTTTCGCCACGGCTGCTTCGCTGGCCACCAACAACACGCTCGATCTGCTGTTGCTGCTGGAGTCGTTCTCACCGAAGACCCGCATTTATCGGATCGACGCGTATGCTCTCTTCCAATCGGTGCTTACGGATCCGGCCCATTACGGCTTCAACGATGTTACGGATCCGTGCCTGACCACGACGGTGTGCAGCAATCCCTATGTGAACTTCTTCTGGGATGAAGAACACCCGACGATCTTTGGCCACTCTTTCTTTGCCGTGGTGGCGCAAGATTTGCTGAAGCGATGAGAACCTGAAGCTCATCACCTAGCCGTCCGATCAGACTGAGCGGCGATCGCGGGAACGGATCCAGGCCTCGAAGACCAGCGTGTTGATGGAGAAGCCTATCCAGAACGCGATGCCGAAGAATTGACTTGGCGCAAGGTGAGTGAGGGAACTGGTCGCAAAGAAGACTCCCATCACCGGGCGGGTGGTTGCAATGCCGAGCAGGATCGCGATGGAGCGCAATAACCAGCGGCGCTCATGGGGTGGATCGTTCTGACGACGGTAGCGGTAGGAGCGGGAGAGCGAGAAGAGAAAGAGGCTGTTGAAGAACAGAACCGCGGAGCGCTCGGTCCATCCGCCAACGGAATCGACGCTCATAGCATAGGCCGTAAGACCGACGAACGCTCCGAGCGGAAAGATGAGCTGTCCGGGCCAAGTGGCACGGGCGGGCGCGCGGAAGATGACCAGGGGCGCGATCAAAACAAAGACGAGCGCGGGAATGATGTGGGCAAGCGTGAGCGCGGCATGGGATGCGAAGAACCCGTCCAGAGCAGCGAGTTGCGGTGGGGCTGAACGTGGCGGAAAGGCGAGCGCGAATATGCGCCGGATAACGACCGCGACGGCAATTGCCGTGCATGCCCAGAATCCCATGCGCAGCCAGAGCGGGGCTCCCTGCTTTTTCAACGAGGGGACGGTCATCTTTTCTGATACGAAAATTCCTGTCGCCTAGTGCCAGGATTCTTCTGCGCCTGCGGATTATGCAGGTTGGTCGCCGGAGCCAAGGCAGCGATGGAAGAAGTCGAAGACCACTCCGTAGAGCTGATGCGCTAGTTCGGGATCGTAGCGAGCGCCCTCGTCGCGCATAAAGGCGTGGGCCGCATTCACTTCGTACCAGCTGAACTTGACGCCGACCTCGTTCAGACGGGCCTGCACGATCAGGCGTCCTTCGAGCGAGGTGTGGGGGTCCTGGCGGCCCCAGATCATCAGCAATTCGCCCTGAATGTCTTTGGCACGGGCGAGTGAATCGTCCTTCATGCCTTTGCCCAGGCTGCCTTTGTGGATGTCAGTCGCGTAGAAGCAGGCTGCGCCGCGCACGTCGGGATTCATGGCGGCGCGGAAGGCGAGATGGCCTCCGATACAGATGCCCATCGCGCCGAGCTGGCCGGTGCAATCGGTACGCGACTTGAGATGGTCGAGAACCGCGCGGGCGTCGGCGTCATAGCTGGCGAGTTCCTTGGTGGTCTTCCAGTGATTGCCACGGTCTGATCCGGCCTGATCGTAGGCAAGGACTGTTCCGGCGGCTTCGAACTCGTGGTAGATCTCTGGGACGGCGACGATATATCCGTGTCCGGCGACTATCGCGGCCATGCGGCGAACAGGCCCGGTGAGCTGAAAGATTTCGCTGTAGAGGACGATGCCGGGATATTTGCCGGGCGCGACGGGCCGGAAGATGTGTGTCCGCATCGGGCCGTAAGGTGTCGAGAGTTCGACGTGTTCGTTGTCGAGGATGATCATAGGTTTGGATTTTAGTCCGTCATGTTTGCAGGACCCCGACGTTGAATTTTGGCACATCGGCATTCAGGGCGGCGGCTTCGAGCGCGGTGAGGAGGGCTTCGCGGGTTTTTGCGGGGTCGATGATCGCGTCGACCCAGAGGCGCGCGGCGGCGTAGCGGCAGTCGGTCTGCTGGTCGTAGGTGGCTTTGATCGAGGCGAGCAGTTCCTGTTTCTCTTCGTCGCTGAGCTTCTTATCGCCGCGCTCGAGTTGGCGGATACGGATCTCGACGAGCGTGTTGGCAGCGGAGGCTCCGCTCATGACGGCGTAGCGAGCGGTGGGCCAGGCGAAGATGAAGCGCGGATCGTAGGCCTTGCCGCACATGGCGTAGTTCCCTGCTCCGTAGGAACCGCCGACGATGACGGTGATTTTGGGCACGGTGGAGTTGGAGACGGCGGTGACCATTTTTGCGCCGGCGCGGATGATGCCGCTCCATTCGGCGTCGCGGCCTACCATGAAGCCGTTGACGTCGTGCAGGAAGATGAGGGGCACGAGGTTCTGGTTGCAGTCCATGATGAAGCGCGCGGCTTTCTCGGCGCTCTCGGCGTAAATGACGCCGCCGAACTCGGTGCGCTTTTCGCCAGTGTGACTGATCTGCGGCTGGTGCTGCTTCTGGTTGGCGACGATGCCAACGGCGTGGCCTCCGATGCGGGCGTATCCGCATAAGACGGTGCGGCCATAGTCGGGCTTGTACTCGTCGAACTCGCTGCGGTCGATGATGCGAGCGAGAAGCTCGTGCATATCGTAAGTGTTTGCCGCGCTTTTGGCAGGGTCGGGATCGAGGAGTGAATAGAGATCTTCTGCGGCGTATTTGGGCGCGTCTTTTTCGGGGTTGAATGGCACGCGGCTGAAGGGTGCGCCGGTGCGGTGTCCTATCTTCGCGACGAGCGAGCGCAGCCGGGCGATGCAGAGGTGATCGTTCGGTTCCTTGAAATCGACGGTGCCAGAGATTTCGGCGTGCATGGTCGCGCCGCCGAGCTCTTCGGTGGAGTATTTCTGTCCGATGGCAGCCTGAACGAGTGCGGGGCCGGCGAGGAAGAGTCCGCTGCCCTCGGTCATGAGGACATGGTCGGTCATGACGGGCAGGTAGGCTCCGCCGGCGACGCACATGCCCATGATGGCGGTGATCTGCGGGATGCCCATCGCGGACATGACGGCGTTGTTGCGGAAAATGCGGCCGAAGTCATCCTGGTCGGGGAAGACGTCTTCCTGCAAGGGAAGGAAGACGCCGGCCGAGTCGACGAGGTAGAGGGTGGGGATGCGGTTCTCCATCGCGATGTGCTGAGCGCGGAGAACCTTCTTCGCGGTCATGGGAAAGAAGGCGCCGGCCTTCACGGTCGCGTCGTTGGCGATGATCATGCAGAGTTGTCCGCAGACGTGGCCGAGGCCGGTGACGGTGCCGGCGGAAGGTGCTCCGCCCCACTCTTCGTACATCTCGAAGGCCGCAAAGAGGGCGAGTTCGAAGAGCTCGGTGTCGGGATCAAGAAGAAGCGCTATGCGCTCGCGGGCGGTGAGGCGCTTCTTGGCGTGCTGGGCCTCGATGGCCTTGGGGCCTCCACCTTCGCGGATGGCGCCTTCCTGCTCGCGAATCTGGGAGAGCAGAGCGAGCATGCCGGCGGCGTTGTTGTGGGCTCGGGGGGATTTGGGATCGAGCTTTGAGGGCAGTGTGAGGTTGAGCGATGCTGAGTTGGGATCGGCCATAACGGACTGGCCAGATTAGCAGGACTGGCCGTCCAGGCAAAAGCGCTTGGCGCGTTCATCTCACAGAAGCAACTCTTATGAACGACACAGCCGGCATGGGCAGATCGAAGTCGAGGGTGACTTCGCCTTGAGAGTTGGAGGTAACGGTGGACGGAGGGGTGAGGGTCTGGAGCGCGTCGTGCTTATGCAACGCAATCATCTGTGAGGCGTCAGGCCATTTTGGTGATCGCATCGCCTGCCATGCTCCGTAGACGTTGGAGAGATCGTTGTCGATGCGGTCGTGTTCGAGGCGATAGGACGCACCCGGCCTGAGGCCGGAGACGGTCAGCGTGATGTGGCGGGCGAGCGGGGCGCTTCCGGCGGCGTAGCTGTGTTGCAGCGTGGAGTTGCTGAGGAGAATTTCGATACTGCTGTCGGAACTGCGCGTGGCGAGTGTCTTGACGAGACCGCCGAAGCCGTCTCCTTCACCAGTGACGACGAGACGATCTGTGCCGAGTTGATGTAGCAGGTAGTAGGCCCAGTAGCGCGGCTTGCGGATACCGTCGAGGCCGATGAGGCCGAAGCCTCCGTGGAATAGAGCCCTGGGATCGCCGCTTTCCTCGAAATAGTCGCTGGCGGTCCAGTAGCTGATGGATGTGACCTGATCGAGGCTGTCTTCGATGCCGGAGACAGTTGCGGCGGCACTGTAGGCCATGTCGCTCACCTTGTCGCCGTATTGGGCGGAAATGCCCCACTCGCTAAAGTAGATCGGAATGTTGCCGAGGCCGTAACGGAGCAGGAGAGGCCGGTAGTCGGATGCGGGCAGGTAGTACGTATGCATGTCGAGAAAGTCGAGGGGAACTCTGTGGCCTCCGGTGGCGTAGTTCTGCGTGGTGACGTGGCGGAGGAATGGCTCCTGAAATGTGGTCAAGGCGGCGACCGGACCGCCGATTTTCAGGCTGGGATCCACGGACTTGAGGCCTTCGGCGGCATAGTCATAGAGGCGGAAGTAGTCGTCGCGGGAGCCGTTCCAGAAAATCGGGTCGTGCGTTAGATCGGGCTCGTTCCAGACTTCGAAGGGCCAGGTTTCGACTTCCTCCCTGCCATAGCGGTCGATGAGATGTTGCGCCAGTGCCCCAACGAGTGCCTGCCACTTCTTGTAATCCTTCGGAGGCGAGCTGCTGGCGCGATATTTGAAGATTCTTGGCGCGCTGGGGTTTGCGGCGAGCGCGGCCGGCATAAAGCTCAGCTCGACGTAGGGCTTGAGGCCGTCCTGGCGAAGGATGTCGTAGAGCTTGTCGACCTTTGACCAGTCGTAGTGGGGGTTTCCGGCGGCGTCTTCGGTGTAGACGCTGGGGTCGTCCATAAAAATACCGTGGGCGCGGATGTATTGAATGCCGAGCGTGTCATGGGCGAGCTTGTTACCGGCGCGAAGGCCAGCTCCGGCGGCTTTGATGTGCTGGTTGAGGTCGCCTTTGAACATGTAGCTCAAGTGCTCGGAGCCGAGAGCCATTTCCCATTTATGTTCGAGGACGCCGGTGGTGCGGGAGGCGTCGACGCGCAGGGTGATATTCGGTTCTTTGGACGAGAGGGTGGAGGCAGTCGCGGATGCGGTTGCGCCTTGCGGGCTCCAGGCGCTGCCGTCGTTGGCGCGCACGCGGTAGTAATAGGTGTGCCCGGAATGAATGTCGGAGTCGATCCAGGGACCGCGGGACACTCGGCCGAACGGCTCTCCGGGGAAAAACCTTTCAAGAGCGTGCTCGACGAAGATCGGGACTACTCCAAAGGGAGAGCTTGCCATGGCAAATGGACCGTTGGAGCGGTCGCTGCGCAGCACCTGATAGCTGACGGCGTTGGGAACAGGAGTCCAGTCGATTGAGATGATTCCTTGCCCGGTTGTGGCGTGGACATCAGCGACGGGTGGGAGTAGCGAGGATTGCGGTAGTGACGGTGCGGGAACGTAGCGTAACCAAAGAATCCCAGCTAGAACAGCAATGAATCCAATTCCTAAAATGATCAGCAGGGCCCAGAGCCCGCGACGCAACCATCTCCCCACGCGTACATTCCCTCCATCACACCGTACACGCGATACGGCGTTCAGGGAAGATGGCTAGAGTTTTGTGTCGGCAGCAGGCGTTCCGCGCAAACCGAGGGCGTCGGCGTTTTTCTGCATTGCGAGGATGCAGAAGGCGAGGTGGTCGTCGATGGAGACGCCGAGCTCGACTGCGCCCACGACGATGTCGTCACGATTCACGCCGCGCGCGAAGGCCTTGTCCTTCATTTTTTTCTTCACGCCGGTGACGTCCACATCAAAGATGGATTTTGTGGGTTTGACCAGAGAGCAGGCAGTAAGAAAGCCGGCCAGTTCATCGCAGGCGAAGAGCGCCTTGGCGAGATGGGAAGCGCGCGGGACGCCAGAGTAAGTTGCGTGGCCAAGGATAGCGGTGCGAATCTGCTCCGGCCATCCCTGGTCGACGAGCAGGCGATTGCCGACAAAGGGATGCTCTTCGAGCGAGGGGTGCCGTTCGTAGTCGAAGTCGTGAAGTAGTCCGGTGATGGAGTAGGCGTCGACAAAGTTGTCGCGCTCGCTGCCGGTGATGTTGCGAGCATCGGCTTCGCGTTCGCCATAGGCGCGAACACAGGTTTCTACGGCGAGCGCGTGCTTGAGCAGGCTCTGGGACTGAGTCCACTCGCAGAGCAGTTTCCAGGCGCGCTGGCGGGTGTATGTCTGGTTATCTGTCTCGTTGACGATCATCTGATTTCCTCATTGCAAATTCCATTTTGGGTTTCTTCGGGTTTCTTCCGGGTTTCTTCGGCTGACTCACAGTTTTCACTTGACAACTAAGATACCTCGGATGCAACCTCAATCACAGTTGGGGGGAATGGCGGCTATAATCCGCTGCTTCAGCCAGCTGGAGTAGCCCGCTCTGGCACTCCGTAATAATTTATGGCAACTATCTTAGCTACTGTCGAAGCACGCGAGGTGCTTCGTTGCGAGCACTGCAGTCTGGTGCAATTCCGAACGGCGAATTCGCTCTGCCGCCGCTGCCACAAACCCCTTGAAATCGAAGAACCGGAGCCGCAACTACCTCAACTGGTGGTGACGTCTGCGAACCCTTCGGCTAACGAGGATGAGATCAACGTCGCGCGCGCGGTTCGCGATATTCGCCACGCGCGAGGACTGAGCCAGCGTCAGCTCGCAGGACGCATGCAGGTGCCGCGCACTTATATCTCGAAGATCGAGAATGCCAAAGCGATGCCGACGCTGTCTTCACTGGAACGGCTGGCCCAGGCGCTCGAAGTGGATATCTGCGCACTTCTGCGTGATGCGCGAAGCCGCGTTCAGGCAGAGACTATGGCCATCATGTCCGATCCGTTTCTGGCTGAGATCGCATCGCTGCTGTCACATCTGGACGGCTTCCAGCGATCGATGTTCCTCAACCATGTAAGGGAAATGGCCTCGGGGCGCAGGCGCACAGCGTAAGAGCTAAGAAGCGGGCGGCTAAGAACCGGGCAGCTGCAACTGAGGTTGAGTGTAGCCGTATCTTTATCGTTGCGGGCGGATAGAATCCATCTATGCCTATGCTTCGCTTCGATCCAGGCGGCAGCTCAGCTGCGGATATCTACAAGCTCATGATCGGGATGGTCGTGCCGCGCCCGATCGCCTTTGTCTCCAGCCTGGATGAACGGGGCGTGCGCAATCTTGCACCTTTTAGCTATTTCATGGCCTGTACCGCCGATCCTCCGGTCGTTTGCTTCGTGAGCTCGTTCCGCAAGGGCGAGACTCCGACCAAAGATACCCTGCGAAATGTCCTCGCGACCAAGGAGTTCGTCGTGAACATCGTGTCAGAGGAATTCGCGGACAAGATGAACCTGACTTCAGCCGAGGTTCCACCGGAGATCGACGAGTTCGAGCTTTCAGGCCTGACGCCGGTGGCGAGCGAGCTGGTGAAGCCTCCCAGAGTAGGCGAAAGCCGCGCGCAGATGGAATGCCGGTTGCGCCAGATTTTACAGATTGGCGAACACCCGGGCGGCGGCACGATTGTCTTCGGCGATGTGCTTCGATTTCACGTGGACGCGGAAGTGCTCGATGGCTACAAGATCGATCCAGATAAATTGAAGGCCATTGGCAGGATGGGCGGTCCCACGTATGTGCGCACCCGCGACCGGTTCGATATGATCCGTCCGAAATGACGGTATTGTCGTCTATCGGTCAGGAGTTTGACATCGGCGAGATGCTCGATGTGAATCTTCCCTTCGTGTCATTGCGGCTGCCCCGGCGACCGTGCTACGGTCGAACCAGAGGATGCCGTTGTCGCTAAGCTTTAGCCGCGTTCATGAACTGCCGCCGGACGAACTGGCGATTTATCGCCGGCTTGAGGTCGACCGTGTGCCCAAACACGTGGCCATCATCATGGACGGCAACGGGCGCTGGGCGGGCAAACGCAGCCTGAAGCGCTTCCTGGGACACCAGCAAGGGGCTGAATCCGTTCAATATGTCGTCGAGACGGCGTCGCGGATCGGGCTGCCCTGGCTCACTCTTTATGCGTTCTCCCTCGAGAACAACCTCAAGCGGCCTCGGACGGAAGTGAGTTTCCTGATGCGGCTGCTGCGCACCTATCTTTCAAACAATGTGCAGCGGATGAACGACAACAATGTCCGCATCCAGTACATTGGCCGAACGGATGAGCTGGAACGTGACGTCCGCGAGCGGATGGAGTGGGCCGCTGACGCCACCAAGCACAACACTGGCACCGTTCTGACGCTGGCTCTCAACTATGGAGCGCGCTCGGAGCTGGTGGATGCTTTTCGGGCGCTCTCGGGTGAGATCGAACGGAAAGAGCTTCGCCTAGAGGATGTGACGGAGCAGGACATCCAACGGCATCTCTACACGGCCCATATGCCGGACCCAGATCTGCTGATCCGTACGTCGGGGGAGATGCGCATCTCGAATTTCCTGCTGTGGCAAATCGCCTATTCGGAGATCTTCGTCACCGACAGGCTGTGGCCGGACTTTCGCGGTATCAATATGCTCGAGGCGATTGAGGACTTCCAGAAGCGCGAACGCCGCTATGGCGGCCTGGCAGATGGGTCGGAGTCCGACGATGTGACTTCGCTGCCTGCCAATACCCTGGTTCCCCGATAGAAGCTGCCGACCTTCTTAGAGGAATCGACCAATCAATCCCAAATCTGGGTTTCATGTCTGTTTTCTTGAAGCCCAAGACCCTATCGCAGCAATCCAAGAATCAATCTTTGTTCCAAGCGTCTGGGGAAGACAAATGAACTCACCATTTGGCGCGATCAGCTTGATCGTGGTATCCATGGCAGCGACTCTTTGTATTGCGCAGGCTCCTGCGGCGGAGACGCCTCTGCAAACGAACGCCTGGGTTGTATTGAATGCCGGCCTTACCGACAAAAATATCGACCATCGCGTGAAGGCGGCGCGGGATCTTGGAGAGATTACCCACAACGCCAAGGCGCTGGACGCAGCTTTGACGGCTCTGAAAGATTACAAACCAGAGGTACGGGCGGCTGCAGCCCAGGCCCTGGGTGAGATGGGTGCCAAGAGTGCAGATGCGCAGCTACGGGAAACACTCAACGACTACGATCCATCTGTGGCGCTCGCTGCGGCATACTCCCTTGTCCAATTGGGTGACGACAGAGGATACGACATCTATTACGCAGTCCTGACCGGGGAACAGAAGACCGGCAGCAGTCTGACAGATCAGCAGAAGAAAAGGCTGAAGGATCCCAAGCAGATGGCGACACTGGGCTTGCAGGCCGGAATCGGATTCGTTCCCTTCGGCGGTCTGGCCTTCACCGGATACAAGATGCTTACGCAAGATGACACCTCTCCCGTGCTGGCCGCTGCTGCGCTCATGCTCGCCAAAGACCCTGACTCCAAGAGCGGACAAGCCCTGGCGGACGCTTCCGCGAATAAGGATAAGTGGCTGGTTCGAGCGGCAGCGTTCGATGCGATTGCCAAGCGCGGAGATCCAGATCCAATCTTGCTGCAGGCCGCCATGGACGGCCTTTCTGATCCGCAACCGGAGGTGCAGTATGTGGCTGCAGCAGCCGCCCTTCACCTGGTCGACGTTCAAGCAGGACGCGCAGGACATCCTCGGACAGAACCCGCAAAACGCAAGCCGAAGACGCCGGAGTAAGAGTGTTCACAAAGACAAGATGGCCTTTTCTCAGGGAAAGGGCCATCTTTTGTATTCAGTCCTCTCTCTGGGGCTACTGCTTGGCTACCCCTCCGGGGACAATCACGACCTTTTGCGGAGCATCGATTTTTGTATTCGGCATTACGAGCTTGACCTTTAAATTTGCAATTTCAGGCTTCGATTTTGCCGGAGCTACAAAGCCTAGCTCGTACTGGTTTTGCAGGCGACGGCCCAGGTCGTCGAGGTAAGGAGAAAAGGAGACGGGATTGCCGGCTCCCTGCCAGTAGGACTTTCCTCCGGTTGCCTGTGAGACTAGGCTGAGCAGGCTTTGGCCAGAGTTGTTCTGGTAGAGGCCGCGGTCGTACCTGCCGTCATCGTGCCAATAGATGGAATCGACCACGAGGCCGGCTCGAACGGAATCGTTGATGGCCGCCTGAAGGTACGGGTTATCAGGGTCAAAGCGAAGGTTGTAAGGGTCGACGCCGTCCGTGATCATGACCACCTCGCGCCGATTATCGCGATTGGCAGAGGGCCATCTTTTCGCGAGATCGGAGAGGCAGAAGTAAGGACTGGCGTTGCTGCCGGCCGATCCGGCGGGCAAATGGAGCGCTTTAAGGGCCTGCGCCTTATCCGTAGTGAACGGCTGTGAAAATACAGCATTGCCATTCTGCATGTACGCAATGCCCACGGCAGTGGTGGGAGGCAGCCCTTGCACAAAGCGCTCGATGTCTCCCATCTCGCGTCCAATGCTGGTGCGGGCCGATCCATCGATCAGAATGACGAGCTCGAGGCCAGCGCGTTCACCGCGCAAGGGAGTGAGGCCAGTGATGTTGGCTGACTTGCCGCCGACCTGAACCTTGAGGTCCTGCTGCTGAAGAGGCGCGGGAGTCTCGGCATTTTTGCTTAGAACTGTAATGACGGCCTGAGCCTGGACTTCGTCCGAGCCCTGGGCAAAAGCGGGCACGCCGGCTGCCAGCAGTCCGGAGATCGCGGCGGCAGTGAAAATTCGATTTAGTTTCATTGGTTTTCCTCGGGGTTCTTGCAAATTACCACGTGCTCGCTAGCGGTCGGCGAAGCCTCTGCGGCGGTTATTACTTCCGATTGCTTCCATTTATTAGATGTCAACACGGTTCGTTTCGATATGTTGTTTTGACGGCTGCAGTGGGAGCAAAGACCCGTGGAGCAACGTGTATGCTTTCATAGAGATGAAACGTGTCCTCACGGCTGCAGTGCTTATCCCCCTTGTTCTGTTGTTGATTTTCAAAGCCAGCCCTTTGCAGATGACCTGGGTTGTGGGCTTGGTGGCGGAGTTGGCGCTGTGGGAGTATCTGGCGCTCGCCGATGCTTCCGGTGCGAAGACTCCGCGCATCGCGGTAATGATCGCGGTCGCAGTGCTGTTTGTGGTCGTTTTCCGGCGGCCTGATTTTCTGGGTCCCCTGCTAGGCGCACTGGCGCTGGGCCTGTTTATCCTGTGCGCCTTCCGCTCGCCGCTTCAGCGGGTGCTTCCCGACGCGGCGTACTCGATCTTCGGCCTGCTCTACGTGGGTGTGCCGCTTACAACATTGCCCCCGCTCAGCGAGCAGGAAAACGGTCCGTCACTGCTGCTCTTTCTGTTTCTGGTGGTGTGGGCGGGAGATATTGCCGCGCTTTATGTGGGCCGTGCATGGGGAAGAAGGAAGCTCGCTCCCTCGATCAGCCCGGGAAAGACATGGGAGGGCTCGGTGGCGTCGGTTGTTGGAAGTGTAGCGATTGGGCTGGCGCTGGTGCTGCTGGCTGCGGCGTTATCGCGACGCAACGGGGGGGTGTCCATCCTCTTGTCGTTTCCGGGGTCGATTATGGGCTGGGTGGCGCTAGCTGTATTGCTGAATGTCGCCGCCCAGGTGGGCGATCTGGTTGAATCGGCGCTCAAGCGAGGCGCAGGCGTGAAGGATTCCGGCGCGCTTTTGCCAGGGCATGGAGGGATGCTGGACCGCATCGATGCGCTGCTCGTCGCGGCTCCGGTGCTGTGGTACGCTCTACTCTTGCAGCAGTCCTTCTAGTTGTGAGTGATCGACGTTGAAGCAGATCGCCATCCTCGGCTCGACCGGTTCGATCGGTCAGAGCACCCTAAGCATCGTTGAGAAATATCCGGACCGGTTCGCAGTGGCCTCGCTGGCTGCCGGGAAAAATGTCGATGCGGCCTTCGAGCAGTGCAAGCGCTGGAGACCGGCGGTGGTTTCCCTCGCTTCGGAGGAGCTGGCGGACGCGCTCGACCTTCGCTTGAGACAGACCGGAATTACCGGCGTTGACGTGGTTTACGGTACGGCAGGAACGGTTCGCGCAGCCAAGTTGCCGGAGGTCGACTTTGTCGTTTCGGCGATTGTGGGCGTCGCGGGGCTGGAGGCAACCTATGCCGCAGTCGAGGCGGGCAAGCCGGTCGGGCTAGCGAATAAAGAGGTCATGGTAGCGGCGGGAGAGATTCTGGTGTCGGCTGCGCGTGCCAAGGGCGTGCCACTGCTGCCCATCGATTCCGAGCACAACGCCATCCACCAGTGCATGCGGGCGGGCAAGAAGCGCGAGGTCCGGCGAATCTGGCTGACGGCTTCGGGTGGTCCATTCCGCAACCTCCCCCTTAGCGAGTTCGAAAATATCACGGTCGAACAGGCGTTGAAGCATCCTACGTGGGTGATGGGGCGCCGCATCACGATTGACTCGGCGACGATGCTCAACAAAGGACTGGAGATCATTGAGGCGTGCCGGCTGTTCGATATCCCTCCGTCGGCGGTGAAGGTGACGGTGCATCCGCAATCGACGGTGCATTCGCTCGTGGAGTATATCGATGGGAGCATACTGGCGCAGATTTCGGTAACGGATATGCGGCTGCCGATTTTGTACGCGATGAGCTATCCGGAACGAGTGGAATCAGATCTGACCTTCGATATGGCGGCGCTGGGGCAGCTGGACTTTGCCCCGCCGGATTTTGAGCGCTTCCCTTGTCTGCGGCTGGCGTATGAGGCGGCAGAACAGGGCGGGGCGCACACGATAGCCTTAAACGCCGCGGATGAGGTCGCCGTGGAGGCATTCCTCGAACGGGCCATACCTTTTGCGGCGATTCCGCGTACAATTGAAGAGGTACTTGAGGCAATCCCAGAATCTCATCCGGCGACCATTCGAGAAGTGCTGGCGCTTGACCAGCAGGCGCGGGAGATGGCGAGATGTGCCGTGAAGTCGATTGCGTCTCCGGCAGGCAAGCTCCGCTGAGCGCAGAAGAAGGAAACTGACGCGGCACCCGAGCTGTTGGGCTCCGCTGTCAACAAGGTATTCATCGAAAACTATGGCTTTTGCTTTTACCGCCCTCGTTTCCATGCTGGTTGTGCTGGGCATCATGGTGCTCGTCCATGAGTTCGGCCACTTTGCGGTCGCCAAACTGTTCGGCGTCCGCGTTGAGGTCTTTTCGATTGGCTTCGGTCCACGCCTTTTCGGCTTTCGGCGCGGCGATACCGATTACCGTGTAAGCCTGCTACCGCTGGGCGGATACGTGAAGATGTCGGGCGAGACTCCGGGGGATACGCGCACCGGCGACCCAGCTGAATTTGCGTCGCACCCGCGCTGGCAACGCATCCTCATCGGGCTGGCCGGGCCATTCTCCAACTTTGTGCTCGCCTTCGTGCTGATGTCCGGGCTTTACATGATGCACAACGAAGTGCCGAACTATATGTCCAGCCCGGCAGTGACCGATGTCGTGCCGCCAGACTCGCCTGCCGCCCACGCCGGGATTCAGGCCGGCGACCGGATCGAGCGCTTCGATAAGGATACGAACCCTACCTGGGAGCAGGTAGGCATGCGCGCAGCTCTGGACATCAACTCCTATGTTCCCCTGACCGTAGAGCGCACGGTAAATGGCCATCCGCAAGACGTGAACCTCGAGCTTTATCTTGCCGATGCGAGCAAGGGACAGGATTTCCAAATTGAAGCGATTGGGCTGCTGCCCAAGATGCAGAATGGCCCCCTCGGCGTGCGCGATGTTATGCCGGGAAATCCGGCGGATCGAGCGGGGTTGAAGGCCGGCGACGCGATCGTGTCGATTAACGGCCAGGCGGTGCATTCGGTGGCCGCGGTGATGGCGGTTCTGCAGGAAAGCCAAGGCAAACCTGTGAACCTGGTGGTGCAGCGTGGCAGCCAGACGCTGAACATGACCACGACGCCGATCTGGGGCGACGACGGCACAGGCCGGATGGGCTACCGGCTCGGCTTTCATCCAGCGCTGGCGCCATTCCACGTCGAGCAGGAGCCGCTGCTCAAGGCTGTGCAGAAGTCGGTGGCCTTCAACATGCAAAACTCGGGCTACATCGTGGACGTTCTGAAGCGCCTGGTGACGCACAAGTCGGATGTGCAGCAGTTGAGCGGTCCCATTGGCATCGCCCGCGAGACGGGCGAGGCGGTGACGATGCCCGGCTGGCAGCCGCTGATTGCCCTGATGGCCTTGATCAGCCTGAATCTTGGCATCTTCAACCTGCTGCCGATTCCTATCCTTGATGGCGGTATGATTCTGCTGCTGCTGATCGAGGGCGTGCTGCGACGGGATTTGAACCAGGAGTTCAAGGAGCGGGTCTACCAGGTGGCATTCGTGGTGCTCATTCTTTTCGCGGCGTTCGTGATGTTCAACGATGTGGCCAAGCTGAATATCCTGTCGAAGCTAAAGCCGTAAAAGCAGTGAACAGTTGGCAGTCCCCAGTTGTCAGAACATCGGGCTTGAACTGGGGACTGTGTACTAACAACTGAATTCCCTCCCAATGCCCATTCGCTCGACGCTCCGCGTCCGCTATGCCGAAACCGACCAGATGGGCGTGGTGTATTACGCCAACTATTTTGTGTGGTGTGAGATCGGGCGCGTCGAGTTCTTCCGTCAACTCGGCTATGACTACAAGCAGATGGAAATCGAGGACGATTGCCACCTGCCTGTCGTCGAGGCAACGTGCCGCTATCGTGCGCCTGCGCGGTATGACGACGAGGTCGCAATCGAAACCAGCGTGACCGCGATGCGGAGCGGTGTCATCAAATTCGGCTACCGGATCCTCAGGCTTCACGCGGATGGCGAGCAGTTGCTGGCCGAGGCCGAAACCGCGCATGTAAGTGTGGACAAGAACATGCAGAAGCGCAAGCTGCCGGAAAAGCATGTTCTCGCCATCGAAGCGTTGATGGTGAAGGCGTAATCATCACGAAAACCCTCAGGTTGTAAACTTCTGAGATCAGATGCTCGAGTTCCTGCTCTTTCGCGGCGTAGCGATCATGGTGCTCATTATGGCCAACGGCTTTTTTGTGGCGGCCGAGCTGTCGCTGGTGAGCGTGCGCGAGACGCGCATCGAACAGCTGATTGCACAGCACAGGCCGGGCGCGCGCCTGGTACGGCGGCTGCAGGAACACCTGGACGATTTTCTACCCGCGGTGCAGCTGGGCGTCACGCTCTGTAGTCTGGCTCTCGGCTGGATTGGCGAACCAGTGGTGGCGTCAGCGCTTGAGAAATGGCTTCAGTGGGTACCGCATTCTCATATCTATGCACATTTGATTGCAGTGCCCGTAGCCTTCGCTTTCATTACCTATTTTCATGTGTTGCTGGGCGAACTGGTGCCGAAGGCGCTGGCTCTGCGCAAGGCTGAACAAGTGGCCGTAGCCGTCGCCGGGCCGATGGAGGTGTTCATTCAGCTCACGCGGCCAGCCGTGCATCTGATGAATCGTTCGGCGCGATTGGTGTTGCGCCTCTTTCGGACACCGATGGTGCATGAAGGGTCGGTTCACTCGCCGGAGGAGCTGAAGCTGATTGCGACGGCGGCACGGCGCTCAGGGATGTTGCCTGAATATCAGGAGTCCCTGATTCACAGGGCGGTTGAGGTCAACGAGATCCCGACGCGCGAGATCATGACGCCGAGGCAGCGCATCTTTTCCCTGCCCTTTGATCTGCTGATTGAAGAGGCGAGTGCGCGGATTGTGGACGAGTTGCATTCGCGCGTGCCGGTTTACGATCCGGCGCGCGGGCCAGAGTATATCGTGGGCGTGGTCTATTCCAAAGACATCTCGCGATTGATGCACTTCCGGGCTTCGGCGCAGACACGTTTTGCCGAAGCTCCGTTCGTGGAGCTGCGACTGAAACAGGTGATGCGAGAAGTGCTGGTGGTTCCGGAGACGAAGCCGGTGCTGGATCTGCTGCATGAATTCCAGGACCGGCGGCGGCATCTGGCCATCGTGGTGGATGAGTTTGGCTCGACGGTGGGCCTGGTGACGGTGGAAGACGCTATCGAACAGCTGGTCGGCGAGGTGGAAGACGAATTCGATGTGGCAGCAAAGACGGTGCTTACGACAGCAAGCGGCGAATTGATGCTGGACGGCAGTGTGAACCTGCGCGATCTGGAGACCCAGATGCGCTGGAGCCTGCCTCGCGATGGCGGTGCGGAGACCTTAGCCGGCTTCCTGTTGGCGCGGCTGGGCAGGATTCCTCGCGGCGGTGAGACGGTGGAGTATGAGGGGCGGCGCTTCACTGTAGTCGAGATGAACGGAAACCGCATCAGCAGGGTGCGTATCGAAAAGGTGGATCAGGAGGCAAAGGATCGGGCTTTGGAGAACGCGAGTTGATGCGGATTCTGCGGGCACTGCTCTTCCGGCTGGTGTACACCGTGCCTGTGGTGTGGCTGGTGGTATCGATTGTTTTTCTGCTGATTCATCTTGTACCGGGCGATCCGATTGAGCAAATGCTGGGCGAAGGAGCACGTCCATCGGACATTGTCGCGCTGCGCCACACGTATGGGCTGGACGCGCCGCTTGGGCAGCAATATCTCCACTACTGGCGCGGGGCTCTGCAGGGTGATCTGGGACACTCGCTGCGGCTGAATGATTCAGTGACGCATCTGGTCCTAATGCGTTATCCCTACACCATCGAGTTGACGGCAGCAGCCCTTGCACTTGCGCTGCTGCTGGCGATTCCCGGGGGGGTTGCGGCGGCGCTGCACCGTGGACGCTGGCAGGATCAGACCCTTGGCGTGGTGAGTCTGCTGGGCCTGTCGTTCCCCGGCTTCGCAATGGGGCCCATCCTGATCCTGCTGGTTTCGATCAAGCTGGGATGGCTGCCAGTAAGCGGAGCGGGCGATATCACTCACCTGATTTTGCCCGCGGTCACGATGGGTGCGGCGCTGGCTGCGATTCTGACGCGCATGGTGCGCACGGCGATGCTCGAGGAGCTGGGGCAGGACTACATTCGCACGGCGCGGGCCAAGGGACTGTCCGAAAGAACCGTGGTCTACAAACACGCGCTGCACAACGCTCTGATTCCGGTGATTACGCTGGTGGGCCTGCAGTTTGGGGCGCTGTTGGCGGGAGCCATCGTGACGGAAACGATTTTCAGCTGGCCCGGTATCGGACGACTGACGGTGTCGGCAATTTCGAATCGCGATTATTCGCTGTTGCAGGGGTGCATTCTGGCTGTGGGACTTACGTATGTTCTGGTGAATCTGGCCACGGATGTGCTGTACCTGGTGGTGAATCCGAGGATCAGGGGTTAGCCATCAGGGATTAGCGTGGCTCGCCCGACTCCCAGAAATTAATCCCTCATCCCTGTTCCCTGATCCCTGCTTTCGGGAACTAATGACAAATGTCATGCGTATTTGTGAGTGCGGGTGAGGAGCGCTTTGTCCGGCCCGCTTAATTTTTGGAGGAAGTTGCTTGGCTACTCAGCGCAATCGCAAGAAGAAGTGGTGGTGGGTCGCAGGTATTGCGCTGGTAGTCGTTGTGCTGGCAGGAATCGGCATTGCGGCAAAGGGCAGTGGGACAAAGATCGAGCCAGCGCGGTTGGCCAAGGTGACACACGGCGATATCGCCAAGAGCGTGGTGGCTACGGGCAAGATCCAGCCGATCACCAAGGTCGAGTTGAAATCGAAGGCCAGCGGCCTGGTCGAGAAGCTGTACGTTGACATAAATCAGAATGTGCATAAGGGCCAGGTGCTGGCGCAACTCGACCAGCAGGAGATTCTGGCGCAGGTTGCGGCACAGAAAGCGCAGTTGGCGGCATCTGAGGCAAATGTCGTTACGTATCGAGAAAACATCGCGCAAGACAAGGTGAATGCCGAGGCGCCTGATTTGCCAATGTACAAGCAGACCTACGAGCGAAATCTGGAAATGCTGAAGGAAGGGATTGTTTCGCAGCAGACGTTGGACAATGCGGAGCGCGATTATCTTGCGAACAAGAACAAACAGGCCGGGGCGCAGGCGCAGATTGGCGTGGATGGGGCCAAGCTCCGGCAGGCGCAGGCGCAGGTGCAACAGGCACAGGCGAGCCTCGATCAATTGAACGAGCAGCTGAGTTACACAACCTTGACCGCGCCGATGGATGGCGTGGTGCTTTCGCGCGATGTGGAGGTTGGCGACGCGGTGAGCTCGATTCTAGTGCTGGGCTCAACCGCAACGCTGGTGATGACGCTGGGCGATACGACGCAGGTCTATGTAAACGGCAAGGTGGATGAGGCAGACATCGGTAGTGTGTACCTGGGGCAGCCGGCGCGGATTCGCGTGGAGTCATTTCCCAACAAGGTCTTTAACGGCAAGGTGACGAAGATCGCGCCACTCGGCGTGGAGAAAGATAACGTTACGACGTTCGAAGTACGAGTCTCGATCGATAATCCAAGTGGCGAGCTGAAGGCGAACATGACAGCGAATGCCGAGATTCTAATCAAGGAAGACAAAGGCGTGCTCTCGGTACCGGCGCAGGGGGTGGTGTACGACGCGGATAAGAACGCATCGGTCTTTGTGCCCGATGCAAAGCAGAAAGATGGCCAGCGAAAGGTTTCGGTGAAGGCGGGAATCTCAAATGGCAGCAGGATCGAGATTCTAGACGGATTGAAAGATGGCGACACGGTTGTATTGCAACAGTAAGGACAGCCGTTTGGGCTGTAGGCGATTCGAGCTTTGAAAGCAAGAACTTTGGTTCAGGAGGCAGTATGAAGATGCGATGGTTGGCGATAGCAACGCTGGCAATTTCTCCGGCGTGGATGCTGGCGGTGGACGGCACGTTTGATAAGACTTTGCATGTGAGCGGGACACCAACGCTCAGCGTGGGCACCGGTTCGGGATACATCCACGTGACGCCGGGCTCGGATAACGAGATTCACATTATCGGGCACGTGCATGCGAACCGCTGGGGCGGCATGGACTTCGGATCACCCGAGGAGCGAGTGAAAGAAGTGGTGGCAAATCCGCCGATCGAGCAGAGCGGGAATGTCGTCACGGTGGGCAAACACACCAACTACCATAATATGTCGATCGACTATGAGGTAACGACGCCGAAGGGAACGAATCTGGAAGCAAATTCAGGGTCGGGCGATCTTCGCATCTCCGACCTGGGAGGTTCGCTCAAGGCGGGCACGGGTTCCGGTTCGATCGAGGCCAACGGGTTGAGCGGGCGAGTTACGCTGGAAACCGGCTCCGGCGACATTAGCGCGGAGATGCACGCGGCCCCGGATGTCAAGGCACAAACAGGCAGCGGCAGCATCAAACTGCGCGGTGTGACGGGCGGCTTATTCGCGGAAACCGGGTCGGGTGACATCGAGATCAATGGCCAGCCCGGATCGAACTGGAAGGTTGAAACGGGCTCGGGATCTGTGACGTTGAATACGGGCGGTGGAGCGAAGTTTTCACTGGATGCGACGACAGGCTCCGGGACGATCCACAGCGATCCTCCGATTTCTGTTCACGGGAGCCTGGAGCGCCACCATATCACCGGCGACATCAATGGCGGCGGCGTGACGGTGAGAGTGGAGACGGGGTCGGGAGACGTGAGGATTCACTGAGAGCTTTTCGACTCCGACAGAACGCCCGGGCTAGACCTCGTCAAATTGCACTTCGGCCTGCTGCTTTTGCGGCCTGAAAAAGTGGTAGAGGCGTGACGGCCACTGGCGGTCAGGCCATGGCTTCCGCAGGAGCTCACGAAGGAGATTCGGCTCCTCCCAAGGAACGTCATGGTAACCGCGATGAAGGTAGCGGCTTCGCGGGTTGAGGTTAAGAGCCTGGGGGAAGAACGCAATGGTCTCGCCCGCGATGGGATCGCCTTCCGGGGGCAGATGCTGGTCCTTGAGTCTGGCAACCAGCGAGCCCGCAAGGTCACCCTGGCCAGGCAGCCGCAAATGACCGAGTTGCGTACACCGAGGATTCATTTCAATGAGGTAAGCAGCGCCGGTGCCAGATTCGAGGACAAAGTCAAGACCGTGAAATCCGTTTAGCATGAATCGCTGTGCGATCAGGCGCGCCGCCTCCGCGATCTCAGTATTTTGTATCAGCCGAACCACAGTGGCGGCTCCAGTGGCCCCCGCGGCGGAAACAACCTCGACCGTGACGATGGACAAAACCTCTCCCTGCCAGCAAGCAAACATCGTGTTGGCAGGCCGTCCTCCAATGAATTGCTGGATGGTCACACGTCGCGCGTCGCGACTCGCCCATGGCCACAGCGCAAACGGATCGCGACCGATCAGGAATTGCTTCCAGACGGCTGCTCTCTGGGGTTTCGCCAGTCTGCGAAAGGCGACAACCGCCTCCTCTCGAGAATGGGCTATCTCCACACCCGTTCCGCCCCATGTTCCATCCAGCTTGAGCACACCTGCAGTCTTTGTGCACCAGTTTCCATGCAAGTCTTCCGAAACCAGGACCTCCGTTGCGGGAGTCCGAATACCGAGTTCCGCGGCCGCCTGCAGCAGTTGGCCACGGCTGCGGATCGCCGGATACATCTCGGGAGCTCCCAATGAGTACTCAATCAACGGTCTCAGTTTGGATTCGGAGCTGTGCAGAGTGTGCAGCTGCCAGACCACAGCGTCGTCGCACGGTACGATAAGATCGGGATGTGACGTGACGATGGCACTCTTCAAGGCCTGACCCCTGCATGGGTAGAGCTTTTCAATGCCGCTCACATATCTCAGGGGATGTCCAGGCGGACAGACGGCCGAGACCCTGCATCGGTGACGGATGAGAGCCATTGCAAGGCGGGCGGACAATGGCCACCACACGGTTGCACCAAGCAGTACTATCGGTCGTTCACTATTTTTCAAACGTACTCATAGCCTCTAACATAGGAATTGCCACGGCGCAAATATGACTAAAGAAGTATGACCGCATCACCATCTGGGTGATATTAAACTGTACGCATGTCAGAAGACACTAGAAACAGCGAGTCAGACTAAGTGTTACTGCAATTGAGGATTTAACCCTTGGAGCACGCCTTGAGCCATCCCACATCGGATATTGCGATCATAGGAGCCGGTCCATACGGCCTCTCGATAGCTGCACATCTACGCAAGAGCGGGCTGAATTTCCGCATCTTCGGAACACCCATGCAGAGCTGGCGGCAGCAGATGCCGGAAGGGATGCTGCTCAAGTCCGACGGTTTTGCGTCGAGTCTGTACGATCCGGATTCTGCCTTCACCCTTCGCCACTACTGCGCGGAGAAGAATGTTCCGTACTCCGATGTAGGGATTCCAGTATCGCGCGAGACGTTCGTGGGTTATGGGCTGGAATTTCAGAAGCGCCTGGTGCCGATGCTTGAAGAGACAAACATTACTTCGGTCAGGCGTAACTCAGCGGGTTTCGAGCTACAGACGGCCGACGGACAAACGGTTTATGCCCGCCAGGTAATTGTTGCGGCGGGAATTACGCACTTCGGGTACCTGCCTCCTTTACTTGCGGACCTGCCGCTCGAAAAGGTTACTCACAGTTCCCATCACTACGATCTAAAGAAATTCAGCGGACAGAAGGTAGCCGTGATTGGAGGGGGATCGTCTGCCGTGGACATTGCTGCGCTGCTGAATGAGCAAGGCGCTGAGGTTCATCTCATCGCTCGCCGCAAGGCCATCGTGTTCCATCAGCCCTCGCAAGAGCCTCGTCCTTTTCTCCAGCGGATGAAGCAACCTCGTTCGGGTCTTGGCCTTGGCTGGAAATCCAAATTCTGCACCGATGCTCCGCTCGTCTTCCGTCGCATGCCGCAAAACTTGCGCTTCAAGATCGTGCAGCGGCATCTTGGACCGTCCGCAGGATGGTTTGTTCGCAACAAGTTTGAGGGTCGCGTGCCCACGCACCTTGGCGCGACACTCGAGGGAGTTTCAGTCGAGAGCGGCAAAGTCAGCGTAAGGTTTGCGGAGAGTGACGGCACGAACACGGAGCTGGTCGTCGACCACGTGATTGGTGCAACCGGATTTCGGGTCGCGATGTCACGGTTGAGGTTCCTGGATGAAAGTCTGCGGCAAGAGGTTCGCTCGGTTAATGACACCCCGGTTTTGTCTAGGAACTTCGAATCCTCGGTAAAGGGCCTTTACATTGTGGGCGTAGCTTCCGCAAATTCGTTTGGCCCACTGACTCGTTTCGCCTATGGCGCGAAGTTCACAGCGAAGCATCTCACGAATCATCTGGCTAAAGCGGCGAAGCAGTCTTCGCGGGAAGCAGTGAGCGACTTGACCGCCTCTTCGCAACGATCCGTAGTCGGTTCATAATCTGCAGCACAGAAAGACGGAAGCCGTGGGCTCGTTGCATGAGATCCCAGCTTCCTTTCCTTTTTTGATCAGTAGCTCCCCCCACGAACGAGGCCCACTAAGCGAATAAAAATTCCTTGGTGCGGAGTTCCTTAATCTTGTCGCGCAGACGTGCAGCTTTTTCGAATTCAAATTTCCTCGCAGCCTCGCGCATGTCGGATTCGAGATTGACAATGTAGGCGTCGAGGTCGTCCTGCGCTTTGAAGTCGGGCATGGAATCGGCGTCGTCGGTGAGATCAGCGTAGTCGGCTTTGAGTATCTGGGCGAGCGCCATATCAGTGGGACGAATGATCGAAGTTGGCGTGATGCCATTCTCTTCGTTGTAGGCGCGCTGGACCTCACGACGGCGGCTAGTTTCCCCGATGGCCTGTTTCATGGAGTCAGTGATGCGGTCAGCGTAGAGGATGGCGCGGCCGTTAATGTGACGCGCGGCTCGTCCAATGGTTTGAATCAGCGAACCGGCAGAGCGCAGGAAGCCTTCTTTGTCCGCATCGAGAATGGCGACTAGCGAAACTTCAGGCAGATCGAGGCCTTCGCGCAGAAGATTGATGCCAATGAGGACGTCGTACTCGCCTTTGCGGAGATCGCGCAGGAGTCGAACGCGTTCCAGGGTTTCAATCTCTGAGTGCATGTAGCGACATTTCACGCCCACTTCGGAGTAGTAGCCGGCGAGGTCTTCGGACATGCGCTTGGTGAGCGTAGTCACGAGCACGCGTTCGTCCTTCGCGGCGCGATCGCGAATCTCCGCGAGGAGGTCGTCGATCTGGCCGCGGATGGGGCGGATTTCGACCTCGGGATCGACCAGGCCTGTGGGGCGGATGATCTGCTCGACGACTACTCCAGCGGACTTAGTGAGCTCATACGGACCGGGCGTGGCGGAGACATAGATAATCTGGTTAACGCGCGCCTCGAACTCCTCGAATTTGAGCGGGCGATTGTCAGTCGCCGAAGGCAAGCGGAAGCCATAGTCGACTAGATTCTGTTTGCGCGAACGGTCGCCGTGCCACATTCCGTGGATCTGCGGGACGGTAGCGTGCGATTCGTCGATGAAGAGCAGGTAGTCGCGCGGGAAATAATCGAGCAGCGTAGGCGGCGGTTCGCCGGGCAGTCGTCCGGAGAAGTGACGCGAATAATTCTCGATGCCGTGGCAGTAGCCGACAGACTTGATCATCTCAAGATCGAAGCGGGTGCGCTGGTGGATACGCTGCGACTCGACCAGGCGACCTTGTGATTCGAGTTCTTTCTCCCATGTGCCGAGTTCTTCGAGGATCGAATCGATGGCGGACTTTTTGCGCTCCGGCTGCACGACGTAGTGGCTTTTGGGATAAATGGGCAGGCGCGAGTATTTCTCGCGGACAGAACCAAAGAGCGGATCAATCTGAGAGAGCGAGTCGATTTCGTCGCCGAAAAGCTCGATGCGATAGGCGTTCTCGTCGTAAGTGGGATAGACCTCGATGACATCGCCTCTGACTCGAAAAGTTCCGCGGCGGAAGTCGAAGTCGTTGCGCTCGTACAGGATTTCGACCAGACGCTTCGTGATATCTTCGCGCCGGATCTTCTGCCCCTTCTCCAGCAACAGAAGCATGCCGTAATAGGCTTCAGGCGAGCCAAGGCCATAAATACAGGAGACCGAAGAGACGATGATAGCGTCGCGGCGTTCGAACAGGGAACGCGTGGCCGAGAGCCGAAGCTTGTCGAGCTCCTCGTTAATGGTGGCTTCCTTTTCGATGTAGAGGTCGCCGGAGGGGATGTAGGCCTCGGGCTGGTAGTAGTCGTAATAGGAAACGAAGTACTCGACGGCGTTGCCGGGGAAGAACTGCTTGAACTCGTGATAGAGCTGTGCGGCGAGCGTTTTGTTGTGCGCGAGGATCAAAGCGGGGCGGTTCAGTTCCTCGATGATCTTGGCCACGGTATAGGTTTTGCCCGACCCTGTAACGCCAAGCAGCACCTGATGCCTTTCGCCGGCACCGAGGCCCTCGGTGAGCTCCTGGATGGCTCGCCCCTGATCGCCGCGCGGCTTGTAGTCGCTTACTAACTGGAAGTCCACATCATCATGGTAATGGAATGTTGCGGACAGCTTCAGTCCTGATACTCGTTGGTGGCAGGAAAGGTTGGGATGGCGTTATGCTGACCCGGTATGCATAAAACTCGATCTGTACTGCTTTCCGGCGTGGCGGTGTGTATCACGCTGACGACTCTGGGCGTAGGAACGGCGATAGGACAACAATCAACCGGTGAGCAGGCAAGGAGCGAAACCCGCGCTTCGGAGACGACCTACAGCCCGGTCGCCGATCCGAAAGCTGTGGTTACCCTTGGAAATGCGCGGTTCACCGTGCTGACCTCGCAGCTGATCCGCATGGAGTGGGCAGCGGACGGCAAATTCGAGGATCACGCCTCGTTTGTGTTTCTGAACAGACGGCTACCGGTACCAAGGTTCACTTCGACGGTGACCAAGTCCGGTACAAACCAACTGCTGAAGATCAAGACGAGTGATCTCGATCTCTCCTATTCGTCTTCTTCCAGCGATGACGGCAAGTTCACGGCTGACAACCTCAATATCACGCTTCAGCTTGACGGCAAGCCTGTCACCTGGCACCCAGGAATGCCTGACACCGGCAACCTGCAAGGGACGACGCGCACACTGGATGGAGCACTCGGCGACAAGACGAAAGAGCCGATCGAGCCTGGACTGCTCTCGCGGGATGGGTGGACGGTTGTCGATGACTCCACGAGGCCCTTGTTCGATTCGGATAACTTCAATTTCGCTCAAGGCGAGAACAGTCTTTGGCCGTGGGTCATGCTGCGTCCGGCGGGTGACCGGCAGGACTGGTACTTCTTTGGATACGGGCACGAATATAAGCAGGCGCTGCACGACTTCGTAACTGTCGCTGGACGTATTCCGCTGCCTCCGCGCTTTGCGTTCGGCGCGTGGTGGTCGCGCTACTGGGCCTACAGTGATCAGGAACTCGATGATCTGGTGCGAGGCTTCCACGAGAACGATGTGCCCCTGGATGTGCTGGTGATCGACATGGATTGGCACCTCAATGAAACACAACTTCAGGAGGCGCACCAGGCCGATCAATCCGGCCATGGCCTCGGCTGGAGCGGCTACACCTGGAATCCTCTGCTTTTTCCCGATCCCGGTGCGTTTTTGAAAAATCTGCACGATGAGGGCCTCAAGGCCACGCTCAACCTGCATCCGGCGTCGGGCGTGCAGCCGTGGGAAGCGGCGTATCCGGCAATGGCGAGGGCAATGGGGATCGATCCCTCTACAAAGAAATATGTGCCCTTCGACATTACAAACAAGAAGTTCGCGACGAATTACATGGAGCTGCTACACCATCCACTCGAAAAGCAGGGCATCGATTTCTGGTGGCTCGACTGGCAGCAGGAAGCGAACACGCAAACACCCGGCGTGAACCCGACCTGGTGGCTGAACTACGTTCACTTCAGCGATCAGGAGCGTGAAGGAAAGCGGCCACTGCTCTTTCATCGCTGGGGCGGTCTCGGCAACCACCGATACCAGATCGGCTTTTCCGGTGACACGATCTCCGTGTGGGATTCGCTCGCCTTCCAGCCCTGGTTTACAGCGACTGCTGCAAATGTCGGCTACGCGTACTGGAGTCACGACATCGGCGGCCATATGCCGGGCGCCGTCGAGCCAGAGCTGTATACGCGCTGGATTCAATTCGGCGTCTACAGCCCCATTTTGCGCACGCACACCACGAAGAACCCGGATTCGGAGCGCCGTATCTGGGCCTATCCTGAGCCGTACTCGGAGATTTTGCGCGAGAGTTTTCACCAACGCTATGCCATGCAGCCCTACATCTACAGCGAAAGCCGCCGGACCTACGACACGGGCGTAGCCTTCCTGCGGCCGCTGTATTACGACTGGCCTGAAGCCGACGAGGCCTATTCCAACAAGGGCGAGTATGTCTTCGGGCAGAATATGATCGTCGCTCCCGTAACCAAGCCGGTAGACAAGGATTCGTTGCTTGCGCAGGAAAGCGTCTGGATTCCGAAAGGCGAATGGATTGAGCAGCCCACGGGCAAACACTTCACCGGACCGCAGGCGGTGCAGCGGAGTTTTTCGATCAATCAGATTCCGGTGTATGTGACGGCAGGGGCGATCGTGCCGATGCAGCCGCAGATGGAGTACACCGGTCAAAAACCGATAGACCCCCTTATTCTGCAAATCGAACCATTACGAGACAACACAACATCTGCGTACTCGGTCTACGACGATTCAAGCAAAGGCGAGGATTACAAACGCGGCGTCTGCACATGGACAGATGTCGATGCCAAGCAGTCGGGTGACGATCTCACTGTGGAGATTGCTCCAGTTCGCGGCAGTTATCCGGGCATGATACATGAGCGCGGGTATGAAATTCGCCTGCCGGGAGACTGGCCTCCGGATGATGTAACCGCGAATGGCACAAAACTGCCGTTCGCCATGCACGGTTCCAAGCCGGGCTGGCATTATGAAGGAAACACGCTCACCACAGTCATCACCACGCCGCGTTTTTCCGTCGCCGAGCGGGCAATCATTCGCGTCCACCGTGCCGCCGGGTCGTTGGCCTCCCGATCACAGCTGGATGGCTTCGCGGGAGCTGAGACTCGGCTCCGAGCAGCCTACGACACGCTGAATGCCGGGTCGCCGCTCATGTGGTCTCCCAACGTGCTCATCGATGTCTGGCAGACGGGCGACCGCCTCAGCTACAAACCTCAGACTGCAAAGCAGGAGCTAACGCGCTTCCCGCAGTTGTACGCGGAGGGTATGGCGCGAGTGCAGAATCTCGCCACGCAAGCGCATGTTTCCGACGCGGACCTTATGGAGCGGTTCGCACAGAACCACCCGAAGAGCGTTTCTCTGGAAGCCGCCCGCCTGTACATCAAAGAGCACGCCACGCCGGAGCGCCTGCAGCGCTATCGGGATCTGCTCGATCGTTCTCTGAGGTTGCTCCAGGATGGAAAACCGCAATGAAAGAAAAGCCCGCAGCCGTGAGACTGCGGGCCTCCGTGGTTGCGGAGATCAATCTGCGGCGATGGATTCTTCCACGCTGGTGTCGCGTCCCTCACCTGACGCGAGGTCGAAGCGATCAAGGTTCATCACCTTGTTCCAGGTCGCCGCAAAGTCATGGACAAACTTCTCTTCCGCGTCCGAACTTCCGTAGACTTCGGCCACCGCCCGAAGCTGGGAATTCGAACCAAAGATCAGGTCGACACGCGTGCCGGTCCACTTCAGTTCACCTGTTTTGCGATCGCGCCCTTCAAACACATCCGCAGCATCCGAGACCGGTTTCCACTCCGTGCCCATATCAAGTAGGTTGACGAAGAAGTCGTTGGTCAGCGTCTCAGGTCGCTTCGTGAAGACACCATGCTTCGTCTGTCCGGCGTTAGTGTTCAGGACACGCAGACCGCCAACGAGCACGGCCATTTCGGGCGCGGTCAGCGTGAGTAATTGCGCCTTATCAACCAGCAACGTCTCAGCCGACACGCTGTACTTGCCTTTGAGGTAATTGCGGAAACCGTCCGCGATCGGCTCGAGCACGTCGAAGGTGTCCACATCGGTCTGCTCTTGCGAGGCGTCCATGCGTCCCGGAGAGAAGGGGACGGTCACGTTGTGGCCGGCTTGCTTCGCTGCCTGTTCGACACCTGCGCAACCACCGAGCACGATCAGGTCAGCGAGCGAGACCTTCTTGCCGCCGGACTGCTCGCCATTGAATTCGCTGTGGATACCTTCGAGCATCTTAAGCACTTTCGCCAGTCGATCCGGCTGGTTAACTTGCCAATCCCTCTGCGGCTCCAGACGGATACGCGCACCGTTCGCACCGCCGCGCTTGTCGGATCCGCGGAAGGTGGACGCCGACGCCCACGCGGTCGAGACCAGTTGCGAGATCGACAGGCCCAAAGCCAGGATCTTGCCCTTGAGAGTGGCAATGTCCTGCTCATCGATCAGCTTGTGATCAACCGCGGGGATTGGATCCTGCCAGAGGAGTTCTTCGGCAGGAACTTCCGGGCCGAGATAGCGTGCACGAGGACCCATGTCGCGATGCGTCAGCTTGAACCACGCACGGGCAAACGCATCGGCGAACTGATCTGGATTCTCGTGGAAGCGCCTGGAAATCTTTTCGTAGTCAGGATCGAGGCGAAGGGCGAGATCGGTGGTCAACATGGACGGGGTCCGACGCTTTGAGGGGTCGTAAGGATCCGGGATGGTACCGGCGCCTGCGTCACCCTTCGGCTTCCACTGATTCGCCCCGGCCGGGCTCTTGGTGAGCTCCCATTCGTAGCCAAACAGGTGTTTAAAGAACTCGTTACTCCATTTTGTCGGCTTGGTCGTCCAGATGACTTCGAGGCCACTTGTGATCGCGTCGCCGCCCTTGCCGTTGCCAAAACTGTTTTTCCAGCCGAGGCCTTGCATTTCGATGCCAGCGGCTTCGGGTTCAGGCCCAACATGCGAGGATGGGCCCGCACCATGGGTTTTGCCGAAGGTATGGCCGCCCGCGATCAGCGCGACGGTTTCTTCGTCGTTCATGGCCATGCGGGCGAATGTTTCGCGGATATCGTGGGCCGCTGCGATGGGGTCCGGGTTGCCATCCGGGCCTTCCGGGTTCACGTAAATCAGCCCCATCTGCACTGCAGCGAGCGGGTTCTCCAGTTTGCGCTCATTGGAACCGCCAGAGGTGCGATCATGTTCGCTGCCATGCATCTCCGCGTCGGCCACGAGCACGCCATCCCCGGATTTGCCCTTACCGTAGCGAAGATCGCCGCCGAGCCAGGTGGTCTCGGTGCCCCAGTAGACATCCTCGTCCGGCTCCCAAACGTCTTCGCGCCCGCCGCCGAAACCAAAGGTCTTAAAGCCCATCGACTCCAAGGCGACGTTGCCGGTGAGGATGATCAGGTCGGCCCAAGAAATCTTGTTGCCATACTTCTGCTTGACCGGCCAGATGAGCCGGCGCGCCTTATCAAGGCTGACGTTGTCAGGCCAGCTGTTGAGAGGAGCGAATCGCTGCTGGCCGGAACCGGCGCCGCCGCGGCCGTCACCGGTGCGGTAGGTTCCGGCACTGTGCCACGCCATGCGAATGAAAAGACCACCGTAGTGACCGAAGTCCGCCGGCCACCAATCCTGCGATGTAGTCATCACCGCCAGCAGGTCCTTCTTCACGGCTGCGAGGTCGAGGCTGTTGAACGCTTCGGCGTAGTTGAAGTCCTTGCCCAGGGGATCCGAGAGGGGGGAATGCTGGTGCAGTATCTTCAGTTTCAACTGGTTCGGCCACCAGTCACGGTTCGTTGTGCCTTCACCTGCGGGGTGATGGAACGGACACTTCGCTGCGTTTGAGATCGGATTCTCTGACATGTTTCTCCTTCAATTTCTGTGACGGAATGTCACGGTTACGAGGGTCTCGAGAGAGGGCCGCCAAGTCACAACGTGGCTTGCCGCATTTTGTCACACCAAAGCCAATGTAGCATCATGGATATAGATAGCTCCAATACATAGTTCCCATTCGGAGCATAGGCATTCCCTATGGAATTTCATCAACTCAGATATGTGTGCGCGATTGCGGATACGGGGAGTTTCAGCCGCGCGGCGGAGCGATGCCATGTTGCGCAGCCTTCGCTTTCTCAGCAGGTATTGAAGCTTGAAGAGGATCTGGGATCGCGGCTGTTTGACCGGCTTGGAAGAAGCGTTCGTTTGACCGAAGCAGGGCGCGCGTTTCTGCCGCATGCGCGGTCCATCCTGCAACAGCTGGAGGCCGCGCGCACGGGCGTAGAGGATAAACGCACGGATGTTCGCGGTAGTGTTGCGGTCGGAGTGATTCCGACGATTGCACCATACCTGATGCCGCAGTGCGTGGCGGCGTTCTCAAAGAAGCATGCGGAGGCCAAGCTGCGAATTGTGGAAGAAACCACTCCGGTGCTGGTGGAGAGCCTGAGAAATCTCTCGATCGATGTGGCGATTCTCTCTCTGCCTTTGCGGCATAAGGAATTCGAGATTTTTCCGCTCCGCACTGAGCCCCTGTTTGCTGTGCTGCCAAAGGATCATCCGCGCGCTGGCGCCCGGAGCCTGTCACTGAAGGAGCTCCGCGGTGAGTCCTTCGTGATGCTGCGGGATGGCCACTGCTTTCGAGATGTAAGCGTGGCGGCGTGTACACGCGCAAAGGTGAATCCGCGCATCGCATTTGAAAGCGGGCAATTCAGCAGCCTGCTGGGTATGGTCGCGGCCGGGGTAGGCGTATCGCTGGTTCCGGAAATGGCCATCGACAAGACCGCGCGATGCAGTTATGTGCGGATCTCCGATGTGCAGGCTACGCGGACCATTGTTGCGGCTGTTTTGCGAGGTCGATCGTTTAACCGGGTGCAGAAGGCGTTTTTGGAACACTTAGAGTCACCGGCGCGTCTGAACCATTGGCTCTCCCGAAGAGTATAGCCATCAGGGATGAAGCTTATTTTGGTGTGTTTGCCAGATTGAGCGCAGTCGCCCACTCCGATGCTGCATCGACCAGGCAGTCGGCAGGGATATTTTCCAGGGTGTGAGAAGAGAGCCCAAATCTGCAACCGATAACCCACGCGCCAGCCCGCCGCGCGGTGAGTATATCGACGTCTGAATCGCCGATCATCAGCGTCTCCTGAGGGGCGACCCCGGTCTCGGCTATCAGCGTGTTAAGCCCTTCCGGGTCGGGCTTTTTCGTAGCGAAGCTGTTGCCGCCGTAGATCTGAAAGAAGTGTGGACTGAGTCCGAGCGCCTCGCAGATAGCTCGCGAAGGACCGATCGGCTTGTTCGTGAGTACCGCCATGCTGCGGGCCGAGCCATCCGGCTTCGAGCGCATGGCATCAAGCGATTCGAAGACCCCGGGATAGACGTAGGTGTGATCGAGTTTGTGCTCGCGATAGTGGGCGAGGAATCGGTCGAGGCCATCTTCGACCAGATGCCCGTCTTCGGGATCGCCGAGGGCGCGACGAACGAGCATACCGGCTCCATCTCCGATATAGGCGGCGATGATTTCCTCCGGCAAAGGCTGCCGGTTGAGTTGCGCGAGCATGGCATTGATCGAGTTAGCGAGGTCTTTCTGCGAATTGATAAGCGTGCCGTCGAGATCGAAGACGAGAAGTCGGATCGATTCGGCAGGGATGGGATTCAGAACATGCAGCATCTCTTCCAGTTTAGACGGATGCCAGGCCGCCTTACATCGCGCAGAGCAGTGCGACTGCGATGAAGAGAACCTGAATCGCGCCGCGAGGCACAACTCCAAGCACAGCCCGTCCGCCGATGGTGAGACGCTGCGTCGCTGCTCGGACGTTCGCCGGAAACATCGCGACAAAAAATATGGCGAGCGCAAATCCCGCCGCGCGATGCGTAGGTTCGTAGATAAGCCCGATCGCTCCCGCAATCTCCAGAAGGCCCGTGATTGTGACCATCGCACCCGGCGCAGGAATCCGGGAAGGAACCATTGCCACCAGATCCCGCCTTCGCTTTCCCCAGTGCGCTGATGCTGTCAGCAGCATCATGCACGCTAGTGCGGCGCGCAAAGCGTGTGTCCACGGATGAAACCACGCGACGCCCACGAGCCCCATGAACAGGAACAACACAAATGCCGCGACAAGAACAATTAGCGGAAGCACTACCTCTCCTCAATCTCAGATTTTCTGCACCTTCCACTTTCCGCGCCGGAACAGAACCAGACTCACCAGGGCAACGACACATTCAGCGCATACAAACGCAACAAGAACGCCCTCCCATTGAAGGCGCGTGTGAACGGCGAGCAGCCAGGCGAGCGGAATTTCGAGAACCCAGAAGCCGAAGAAATTCACGTAGGTAGGAGTGACCGTATCGCCGGCTCCGTTGAATGCCTGCAGAAGAACCATGACATAGGCATAGGCAATGTTGCCACAACTGAAAATGCGGAGACAGGTCGCACCGATGGAGACAACTGCTGGATCGTGCACAAAAAGCCGGAGAATTGGAGTTGCGAAGAGAAAAAAGAACACTCCAATCGTTCCAAGAAAGATCATGTTGTAGAGACCGGTGCGCCAGACGGCTTGTTCTGAGCGATCCGGATGGCCTGCTCCCAAGTTCTGGCCAACAAGCGTGGCAGCAGCATTGCTCAGGCCCCAGGAGGGCAGGATGAAAAAGATCACGATGCGAATGGCCACGGTATAGCCGGCGACCGCAGAGGCTCCGAAAAGAGAAATGATGCGCACGAGGCCGATCCAGCTCGCGTTGGCAATGGTGAATTGCAGGATGCCGGTCAGCGAGACGCGCAGGAGACGCCACAATACTTCGAGGTTCAGCCGAAGGTGACGCGTCAGAACGTGAATCCGCTCCGTTCCCTTTAACAGCCGGTAAAACTGATAGAGCACGCCGATGCTTCTTCCAGTGAAGGTGGCCAGAGCTGCGCCGGTTACACCCAATCGTGGAAACGGTCCCAGGCCGAAAATGAGGCAGGGATCGAGGATAAGGTTGATGATGTTCGAGACCCAAAGCAGACGCATGGCAATAGCTGCATCGCCTGCTCCACGAAAGATCGCATTGTTGAGAAAGAGCATGATGATCGCTCCGCAGCCGCCAAGAGCGATGCGCGCGTAACCGGAGCCGACCGCAACGATGTCCGGCGACGCACCCATCGCCCGTAGGAGTTGCGGTGCGAATATGCCTGTGGGAATTCCAAGGCCGAGCGAGATCATGAGTCCGAGCGCGATGGCCTGGACCGCTGAGATCGCCGCATCTTCGGGATCTTTCTCACCGGTGCGGCGCGCCACCATGGCCGTGGTGGAGAGAGATAAGCCCATTCCTACGGCGAATACCAACGCAAGCATCGATTCGGTGATACCAACGGTGGCAACAGCGTTCGCTCCGAGCCGCCCGACCCAGAAGACATCCACGACGGCAAAGAGCGATTCCAGCACCATCTCAAGCACCATGGGAATCGCCAGCAGCAGGATGGCGCGGTTCAGATTTCCCGCAGTGTAATCCTGATGCGAGCCGCGCAAAGCCTCCCAGACTGACGGCCAAAACGCCGGGGGGTTCGCGCTCGAGACGGCTTCGGAGGAAGGATTCATGCTAGTGACCAGTGGGACTACAGGATATCCTGTAAAGATGCTGAAGAGTTTGACTGTTGCTGCGCTGGTGGTCGTGTGCGCAGTCTCCGCCCGTACTGCTCGTGCTTCGGATGAGGTACATTTCCCTTCCAACGAGGACCTGCGGCATGTTCGTGCGGTGTCGCAGCCACGGCTCTCGCCGGACGGACGCAGTGTGCTGATTCAGGTGACGGACTCAACTGCTGACGGCGCCAAAAGCCACCTCTGGCTGGTGGACATTAAGCAAAACACATCGCGCCAGCTGACGTGGTCGACCCCCCAGGACAAACGGGGCGAATACTCCGGACGATGGATGCCCGATGGGACCGCAATCCTGTTCCTGGCTCATCGCGGCGAGCATACGCAGCTCTATCGGTTGCCCACGGAAGCTGGAGAAGCGCGCCCATATGATCTGAAGATCAAACCGCCGGTCGATGTCTCCACTTTGCCTGACGCGATTCCACCCCAAAAAGATGTTGCAACAGCAAAGACAGAGCCGGTTGCGATTGACGTGGAGAACTACGATATTTCTCCCGACGGAAAACTGATTGCGTTGCTGGCGCGCGACCCCGAGACTCCAGGCGAGAAGAAGCAACACGATGACAAGGCCGATGCCGTCTGGGTGGGTCACGAACAGCACGGGTCGCGGCTGTATTTTTTGAGCCCGGAAGATGAAAAACTGACGCCGGTGGCCGCGCCTCCGGATGTGCATGGAATCGCGTGGAGCCATCAAAGTGATCGATTGATTGCCATTGCCGAGGGCATGAACAACGCAGGCGACCTGGAGCCGGCAAACCAGGCATGGATGGTCAGCGTCGGCGACCCTGCGCATCCGCGGCAAATCAAAGAGCTACCCGCGACGATTCAGGGCGGCGCATGGTCAGAGGATGCGAAGCGCTATTACTTCCTGGCTCAGGCAGAACAGGATGCTCCGCCGGGATATCACGATCTCTTCGTGCTGACGTTTGGCGACAACAGCGTGAAGAACCTGAGCGCCAACTTCGATGGATCCCTGTCTCATGAGTTACCGCTTCCAGAGGAAAGCAAGGTGCTGGCGGGGATCCAGATGGGCACGCGGGTAACGGTATTGCGCATCGATGCCGGAAAGACCGGGGCCGACAAACTGGAGCCGATCAAATTCGACACCGCCACGGTGACACAACTGAATACCAACGCAAAACAAAATGGCTGGGTATGGCTGGGATCAAGCAGCACGCAACAACCGGCTCTGTTCTACGCTGAGAGGCTGGGGCACAACGCTAAGTCATTGAACACGCCATCGTCGATACCACAGAGCTGGCCACGGGTTTCATCGCAAATCGTGCAGTGGAAGAATGATGGATTGTCAATCGAGGGGCTGCTCTATCTGCCTCCTCAGGCTGCTTCGCAAAAAGTTCCTCTCATCGTGGACGTGCACGGAGGTCCGACCGGCGCTTTCGAAGATGGCTACTATCCGCTGATTCAGCTTTTGATGGGGCAGGGCTGGGCGGTCCTGCGCACGAATCCGCGGGGCAGCACAGGATATGGCGCGAGCTTTGCCGCGGCTAACAAGAACGACCTGGGGGGTGCCGACTATCGCGACATTATGGCTGGCGTGGATACGGTGATCGCGCGATATCCCATCGATTCGAGCAAGCTGGGACTGATGGGCTATAGCTACGGTGGCGAAATGGCCGCCTTCGTCGAAGGAAAGACGGATCGTTTCAAGGCGATCATCAGCGGGGCTCCGGTTATCGACCAGCACAGTGAGTACGGGACCGAGGAGAGTTCCTGGTACGATCGCTGGTTCTATGGCAAGCCGTGGGAGCATGCGCCCGATGCATGGCGGCAGAGTCCGCTGGCGGAAGCGGGGCATGCAAAGACGCCTTTTCTTCTGCTACAGGGTGAAGCTGATAAAACCGACCCGCTCGGCCAGAGCCAGGAGATGTACCGCGCGCTGCGACAGATGGGCGTGCCCGCGGAGATGGTGACGTATCCACGCGAGGACCACGGACCGCTGGCGGGCGGGATTTTTGGCAGCCCCAGCGCGGAGCCATGGCATGGCTTCGATGGACGGCAGCGAATTTTGAAGTTCTTCAAGGCAGCGTTTGGAGAGTAGAAGCGAGACTCCAGCTGAGCATCAGTGATTACTTCTCCGCTGCTTGACGTGCAAGAGCACGGCGCAACACGACTTCTAGCGCTAACTTGTTCTGTGCATATTCGGGATCGGACAACTTCCCTTCCAAGTGCTCGGTTTCGAGTGCGAATAGCTCCTCTTTGAGCGCAGACAAGAGCACGCGGGGGGTCGTGTTCAAAACGCCGAGTGCATGCTCAGTAGGTACAAGCGGCGAGGGCACGGGTGGCCCAACTGCTGCTACGGTAGTTCCGGGCCTGGCACGCAGGAAGAAGCCAGCTGCAATCACGAGAACGAGGGCGAGGCCGCTCAAAATCCACCATTTGTATTTCTGGAGCGGATCGGGTGTGTCGATGGGGTTGCCGAGACCGCCTCCGGGCCGCGTGTCGGATGCGGCAGAGGGCTGGTCGGCTGAGGCCTGTGTTCCCGGCGCAGCCTGACCATTGGGCGCGCTGGCACCGGTTTGTTCCGAATCGCGGGGCATCACGCCGGTTCCCGAGATAGTGAATTCGAGCGGCTGTGATGGCTGAACGTTCTTGGCAAGAAATGTCTGCGCAGTTGCGTCAATGTCACTCATTTGGAAAGGCGCGCCGCCGTCAAACTGCATGCTCTTGGGGAGCATGATTGCCATGTTTTCAGTGGGCAGGGCGATGCGCGGTGTGAACTTGTAACTGCCACTGTACGGAAGGGTGTAGCTCAGCTGAAAGCGCGTTTCGCCGGGGCGTACAGGAAAAACGAAGGCGTAATGGCCCTTGTCTCCAAGCGATACCGGAGACGAAGCCACCGGCATGCCGCCGGGACCCATGGCCGCTGATCCTTCGATTTTGGCGTCGGGTGGGAGATAAATTTCGTAAGCCTGCTTGCTGAATTGCGTGCGTGGCGGCTTCGAATCGTTCTTGACAAAATAATTTTGAATGACGTGCAGACCCTGGGGACCAGCCTCGATGCGCATCACGTTCGCCTCAGTCGAAACTCCGGCAACTTTCGGCTCTACGTCGTACACGGCAATGTCGACGCTCGATGTTCCGGGAGGAACGGGCTCAAAGTAGGCGGCTTTCTGATGATCGACGCGCACCAGGTGCATGCCGTTATCCGGGACATCGATGGTGAAATGACCATGGGCATCGGTTTTGGTGCGCCCGGCTTCCTGCATACCCTGTGCCAGAGCGATGAGAACCACGTCGTCATCTACTGCCGGTTTGTTGGTGGTCTTATTGGTGACATTGCCGCTGATCGAAGTCGCCTGAGCAGCAAGGGAGGCCGTAAAGACAAGCACGGCGAGAAGAAAGACTCGGCGATGGCGCGAGGGTGCGAATAATTTCATGATCTTCCTTGAATTATAGGGCGCGAAACGTTGTCAATTAACGAGGTTGGCTTTCGAGTACATCGATCTCGGCCAGTACCTCGGCCGTCTCGTTTTCGAGATCGGCCTGTTGCGTGGCATAGTCCTCTTGGACGTATTTTCCGGCGCGGTACTCGAAATTGAGGTCTCGCAGGTTGTCATAGAGAACGTCTTTGCGCTCGCGCAGGTATTCAAGACGCGTCTTCTGATGCTGCTCCTCAACGTGGCGCTCAGGGTAGAAGACATAGAAGAGAATTCCCAGGAAGAGAAGGCCGCAGGCAATGATGATCATAGTTGCGTCTCCCTTCGAATTCTTTCGCGCATGGCGGGGAACTCCGTTGCGCGCGGTGATGCCGGAATCGCGGCGGCACGCAGGCGCCACCGACGCACCAGAATCACTGTGGCTGCGATGCCGAGAAAGAGCACCGCGGGCGGCACGATCCAGGCGACGATGTTGAACTTTGTGAGCATGGGCGCCGCGAGCACCGTGGGGCCGTATTTGTCTTGAAATGCCGTAAGAATGGCGTCGTCGTTCGATCCGCCGGCAAGGCTGACGCGCAGCTCGCCCAGCATGCGATCGGAGTCTGGACAGCCAAGATGGTTGCACTCGATGAGGATCTGATTGCAGCCGCATACGCACATCATCTTGTGCCCCAGCTCGTTGTAGCGGACGGCGGTGTTGGCCGATCCCATGGTAAGAACAGCAACGAGCACGATGACAATACCGCGTCCAAGGCGAAACAGCTTCGACATTAGTCTCCACCCCGGGCGGGAACGGCTGCGGCTGCCTGCGCGGCGGCGGGAACACGATTGCGAGCGGCGGCGAGCGCAGCCGTCATGTTGGGAAACAGCGCGACTCCTGTACCGCCGACGATAATGCCCACACCGATCCAGATCCACGCGATCAGCGGATTGAGGAAGACCTTGATGATGGGCTGACCTGTATCGGGATTCTTGCCGGCGTAAATGACGTAGAGGTCCCAGGCGAGTGTTGAGTGGTTGGCGACAATGGTCGAGGGCTGCTGGCTCGCGGCATAGAAACGTTTTTCCGGTGCAAGCTGGGTGATCTTCTTGCTGCCGCGATAGACATCAAGGAGAGCGTATTCCGTGTCGTAATTGGCGTTCGAATCCTGCGAGTAGCTTTGGCACTCGACCCGGTAGGGACCAATATTGAGACTCTGTTTGTAGCCGAGTTCCTCTTCCCTGCTCTGGTTGAAGGCTGAGCCTGCGATTCCGATAAAGATGACAACGACGCCGAAGTGAACGATGTATCCACCATAGCGGCGGGTATTGCGACGGCAGAGCTGGACCATGGATGCGAAGAGATTCTGACTGGTGTGGCGTGAGATAACACCCGCACCGCGCAGAAACTCCGCGCTGATGGCAGTGACTACCATCGCTCCCAATGAGAAGGCGAAGAAAGCATAGAACGAACCCTGCTCATTCGTGGTAAAGATCTCCCACGGATGTACTCCGCAGGCGATAACAACGACTGCGGCCGCCAGACCTGCAATGCTGGGAAGGACAAAATTCTTTCGTATGCTTTTGAAGGACGAGCTGCGCCACGCGAGCAACGGGCCGATGCCGGTGAGGAACAGAAGAAACAAACCGATGGGCACGGCGACCCGGTTATAGAACGGCGCGCTGACTGTGACTTTGTTGCCCTGAATATATTCGGAGAGGACAGGAAAGAGCGTTCCCCACAGCACGGTGAAGCATGCTGCGAGCAGCACAAGATTGTTGAAGAGGAAACTGGATTCGCGGGAAACAAGCGACTCAAGCTTGTTTTCAGCCTTGAGATGATCGCGCTGGAGGATAAACGTGAAGAGGCATACGGACATCACGATGATCAGGAAGGTCCAAAACCATGTGCCGATGGACGACTGGGCGAAGGCGTGAACCGAGCTTACCAGGCCGGAGCGCGTAAGCAGCGTTCCAAAAATCGCCAGCATGAACGTCGAGAAGATGAGCCACACGTTCCAGCTTTTCATCATGCCGCGCTTCTCCTGCATCATGACGGAGTGCAGGAAGGCGGTACCGGTGAGCCACGGCATGAGGGATGCGTTCTCTACCGGGTCCCAGCCCCAGTAGCCGCCCCATCCCAGGACGGAGTAGGCCCAATGCGCGCCGAGGAAGATGCCGCAGGTGAGGAAGAGCCATGTGACCATGGTCCAGCGGCGAGTGATGTGGATCCACTTCTCGCCGGGATAGCGCATCATGAGAGCCCCTAAGGCAAACGCGAAGGGTACAGCGAAGCCTACGTAGCCGAGATAAAGCATCGGCGGATGGATGACCATCTCGGGATATTGCAGAAGCGGATTCAGGCCAAAGCCATCCTGCGGCACGGGTCCGCTGACCAAAGAGAAAGGCATCGCCGCGAAATTGAGCAGCAGCAGGAAGAAGACCTGCACGCCGGCGAGGATCGTCGATGCGTAGGCGGTGAGCTTCACGTCGACTTTGTGACGCAGGCGCAGGACGAATCCGTAGGCCGACAACAGCCAGGCCCATAGAAGGAGCGAGCCTTCCTGTCCGGACCAGAGTGCGGCGAACTTGTATGGGCCGGGCAGGGCGCGGTTGGTATGGTGCAGGATGTAGGCGACGGAAAAGTCGTTGTTAAAGGCTGCCCAGACCAGTGCGAACGCCGCTGCTGTCGTGGCTATGAAGCTGCCGATGCCGGCGCGACGGGCAGTCTCTGCCAGACGCTCAGGGGCGACGCGGGCGCGCGCTGTCATCGCAATCTGGTAAAGGGCCACAGCGCCGACGAGCAGGGTGTATCCGCTAAGGGCGAGGGCCAACAGGAGTGCGAAGCTGCCAAATGTAGGCATGGATGAACTCCCTATTGTCGCAGAACGCGCGGGCACGCAGCAATTACTGAGGGCGGTTTCGATCGGAGAAATCTACGGGGGGGATCAAGCGGTACGGCTCATCGGCTCTTCGAGGAGAGAGTCGACGAGGGCCAACAAATGATCAGGAGCGATGGGCTTTACGCGGACGATAACGTCTAGGCCGGTATATTCCGCTTCTACATCCGGCAAACCGCTAAGAACGAGTACGGGGATTGCGGGCAGTCGACGGCGAAGCAGATTAACAAATTCAGGGCCGTTGATGTCGGGCATCCAGTGGTCAGTGATGACCAGCCCAATCGAGTTTAAGAGTTCACCGTCTTCAAGAATCTCGAGGGCTCGACGCGCGCTTTCGGCTACAGCGACGATTCTTCCGGGTAAGGAAAGGATAGCTTTACGGGTGGCAGCCTGAAGGGGGCTGTCGTCAACGAGGAGAATTTCAGCGGTCATTTATGTCGATTAATTCAGTTGCCGTATTAATGTCGCCTAGTACCAGCTGAGAAAGTAGATGCAAGCCCGATGAGAATTGGTTGCCCAACAGGACCTCGTATTTATAGTTCGTCAACCATACAAACACAGAGATTCAATAGTCAAGGCCCAAGAATCAGGAGGCTACCCCCCTCCCCCCCACCCCTTCCTCGATTTCGCAACTGATTCATTCTAAGGTGGTTAAACAGGACGTCTGTTCGTACCTAACAGACAACATTGAACTTACAGCCACTTAATAGAAAACAAAGGGTTTAAGGCCGGCCACATTAAAAGTGCGGCTCTTATTCCTTCGTCATTAGATTCCACACTTACGTTAGTTTCCCCCAAGACACGGAAGGGCCCGGCTGCCAGCGCGACCGGGCCTTTTGTCTCTACTCTTATTATAACGGGTTGGGAGAAATTGGCCGCCAGGTTTTCCTTGGGGATTTGCGGTTCAGGAATGAATGAGTTGCGGAGGATTGTGCGATTTGCTGGGATTGACACAATGCTGTGGCGGGGTCAGAAGCGGAGCGGAGTCTCTTACAAAGAAAAACAGGCAGCCTCGATGGAGGCCGCCTGAAGTTTGGGTTAAAGCTTGCTGTTTAGAATGTGAACTTTCCAGTCAGCTGAATCAGACGCGGCGAAGCATCGCCTCCGAGGAACGCGCCCAGAATTGAGGTCGGCGTGTTCACCGTACTCGAAATAGTTCCATATGGTTGACCTGCCGGGCCGGAATCGATATTACTGTTCGCATTGGCCAGGTTCGGATGGTTGAAGAGGTTAAAGAATTGTGCTCCGACCTTCAGATGCGCTGATTCCCAGTGAGGAATCCCGAAGCTCTTTGTGATGGCGAGATCCGTATCGGTGTAGCTCGAGCCGTAGATGTTGTTGCGGCGACCCTGGCCGAGGGCCGTGGGGTCAGCAAACGAAGAGACGAAGGAGCAGGGAATGGCGCCTGCGGGATTAAAGGTCCCCGGGGGTCCGTAGATGCTGTGGTTCACTCCACCGCAATGGTTGTTCTTGATGGGCGCGATCTGCTGTGCATAGAGGAGCGCAGGATAAAACGGGATGCCCGACGCGACAGTGTTTGCCGTTACCGTAAAAGGATAGCCGGTATTGTGGAAGGCGGTACCCGAGAACTCCCAGCCATCGGTGAGAACTCTGGGACCTCCCCAGTAAGGAAGCGGGACTATGTAGCTGGCGCTGATGTAATTACGGGTGTCGTAATCCGAGTTGCCGTAGTTCTGGCTGAAGTTGGCAGGATTGGTTGGAATCTCGTAGATATTGCTGCCAGTATTGCCGTTGAATGGATTGAATCCGCCATTGGAAATCTCATCCAACGCATGGCTGTAAACGTAATTGAATTGGAGGGTGAGCCATTTGGCACGGTTAACCAACGTGGTGACGAGGCCGTTGTAGTTGGAACTGCCTGCACTGTAGACCTGGTTGGCAGCACCAAAATTCTGGTTCGGGATCGAGGATGGGAGACCGCCAAACCCAAAGGCGTTAATGTTGGCAGCTTGAATCGGCTGGTGATAGGTGTGGTTGCCTACGTAGCCAATCGACAAGGCCGCAGTTTTCGTCAATTGCTGCTCAATGGTCAGATTCCACTCCTCATAGGTGGGGTAGTTGATATGGTTAACGGCAGTCGTGATGCCGGGAGGGCTGAATCCGGGAACCGCAGAGAGGCTGTTGAGCGTAGCGCCATGGAGGAATCCGGCAGAAAACGCGGCATTCGAACCCGCAGCCACAGAGGCCCCGCTTCCAGCAGCGGTGGGAATCAGCTGGTAACCTGCCGCAGGAGCATTCGGGTTTCCAAAATTCTGACTAATGATCGTAAATGGGACGTTGGTGGGAGCGTTGTTCAGGAACGAGTCGGCGATTTGCCCAGGGAAGGCATCGGCGAACATTCCGAAGCCGGCGCGAACGGTGGTCTTCGCGTCAGGGAATGGCGTGTAGGCGAAGCCGATACGCGGCTCGTAGCCAAGCACCTGAAGGCTGTTGAATGCCTGATGCTGCCCGTATTTGATCAGGTCCTGATATGGCGTGTCCGCAGACGTGCTGACGGTAGAAAAGCCGCCGGCCAACCTGGCGAAGCAGTTCGTAAGGCAAATGGGGTTGGAGTCATGCTCGAAACGCAAGCCATAGGTAAGGGTGAAATTGGGCTTGATCTTCCACTGATCCTGGATGTACCAGCCCATGGCATACAGGGCCACTGGCTGGGTGGCGCGTTGGGGGAACTGCTGAAACCACTCGTCTGTCTGACCCGTCTGGAATGAACCGTTCAAGGCAACCGCTTCCGGCGAAGCGGTGTATTCCGATGGGCTGTAGTCGGTGACGTCGTTGCGACGCATGGTCCAGCCGACCTGGATATTATGGTTGCCGTGATTCCAAGTCACGTCATCTTCAAACTGATAACCCGTGACGTTGCGCCCCTGTGGCCAGATGATGTCCAGACCGCCGGGCCATGCACCTGTGCCATTGTTGCCCAGATCACCATCAGCGAAAATCAGTGAGAAGGGCGCCAGCTGGGTGGCCGCAGCCAAATTGGTGTTGGTGAAGATGGCGCGGTAGTAAATCGCGGCGAAAAGGAACTGGTTGGTAAGATTGGGGCTGAATGTGTGGGTCTCGTTCAATTGCCCCGAATATTGCGGTTGAGGGCTATCGGCATTGAAGATGGGGTTGAGAAGGCTGGTGTAAGTAGCCTGCAACCCTTTATCAATATTGAAGTGGGCAAAAAGATGGTCCTTGTCGCTTAATACCTGATCGACACGCCCGGTCATCAACCATTCGTGGGTGAAATTGCCCGCATGGCCACGGAACAGTACCGTGCCGTATCCGCCGGACGTATCGTCGGGCGTGGACACCGCCGCGCCGGCGCGGCCGGGGGCATTGTTGTACAGATTAAAGATATTTGTGTACCCGGCAATCTCGTCTGAATGTCCGTTGGCAGCCAGGTTTGCGAGCGTCTGGGCCTCGTAGCTGGCGTCAGGCGCATAGACATTGGCGCTGGTGGGAAGGACGAGGCGCAAGCCTTCGTAATTGAAGAAGAAGAAGCTCTTGTCGCGCCAAATCGGTCCGCCGATGGAGGTGGCCCACTGGTTGACATTGTCGAAATTCTTCTTCGTGCCAGTCTGGTTAAGGAAGTAGTCGTTCGCATTCATCGCGCTTCCGTTCCACCAGTAGGCCGCGTTGCCGTGGAACTTGTTCGATCCTGAGCGGGAGATCTCATTGATCTGCGCGCCGCCCAGGCCGCCAAAGGAAGCGTTGTAGGCGTTCGAGACAACGGTTACGTCGGAAACGTCATTGTTGCCGAGCAACAGGTTGGAAGCGCCGGAGTTATTGACGTTCAGGAAGGGGTCGTTCAAATAACCGCCGTTGATGGTGAAGGTGTTCGAAGTGGCGGGCAGACCGAAGGACGAAAAGTTACCGTAGCCGCTTCCGGTGTTCATGACAGAGCCGGGAGCGGTCTGGGCGACAAACGTGAGGTCGTTGCCGGGATTGGGCAGGCTCTGCACCTGTTGTTGCGAGAAGGTGGTGCTGAGATCGGCGGCTTCGGTGTGCAGCAAGGGCGCTGTGCCAGTAACCTCGACGGTTTGCGTCGCCGAGCCGATGGTGAGCTTGACGTCTGCAGTGGCTGTAGTACTCGCACTGACGGCAACAGACGTGGATGCCTGCTCAAAACCTTGGGCTGCAACCACCAAGGTATAGTCTCCAGGCTCCAGGAGCGGGACGCGATATGCTCCGGAGCCGTTTGCTGTGGCGGTTTTAACCTCGCCGGTCCTCTTGCTGGTGACGGTCACCTTGGCGCCGGGGACCGCAGCGCCTGAAGGATCGGTAACTGTCCCAGCGAGATCGCCAGAGATGATCGACTGGGCCTTGAGGGTTCCTGGAAGCATGAGTACCGCCAGGAGCGCCAGACTTAAGGCGACGAAGATTTTTTTGACTGGGGCATTCGCGAAGCGATGCGGGCAAAGGATTCTCATGTAGCCAACCTATGCAATTCCATTACCTTTGTGACTTGTTCCTTTCAACGGCATGGTAAGTAATTGTAAAAACAGGCTTTATTTTGCGAATTAGAGATATTGCCGGGCAACGAAATGGAAACGGCCAGCATCTTCACTCCACCAAAGCGGAGTGTGAATACCAAAAAGTGTATAGCTCTGGGACAGGTGGTCCGATCAAATGGCCAAATGGTGATTTTTCAGGGATAGACGGTTGCCGCCGCGCCTATCTAATTGCCCGGGCCGACCGGCTTCCGTGAAAGAATAATCATGCCAAATGCCTCGCGAGAAGGATGGGAGGCAACGCAAGATGAATACTCTTAAGACGGCTTTTCTGCTTACTGGCCTGACTTTGCTCCTGGTGCTGGCAGGTGACTACTTCGGCGGACAGAATGGGATGATTCTGGCCTTCCTGTTCGCTGCGGCGATGAATTTCTTCAGCTATTTCTACTCCGACAAAATTGCATTGAAGATGTACAGCGCCCGACCGGTGACGCGCGAAGAATTGCCGCGCGTGTATCAGGTCGTGGAGCGGATGACACAGCGCATCGGACTGCCAATGCCGAAGATTTACGTGATCCCTTCGGACTCGCCCAACGCATTCGCTACGGGAAGGAATCCGCAGCATGCGTCGGTGGCAGTAACGAACGGCATTCTGAACCTGCTGAACGATGACGAACTGGAGGGCGTGCTGGCGCATGAGCTGGGGCATGTGAAGAATCGCGACATCCTGACCAGCTCGATTGCCGCAACGCTGGCTGGCGCGATCACCATTCTGGCGCGCATGGGGTACTGGGCCGCGCTGTTTGGCGGATATGGCGGCGAAGGACGGGACCGCGATCGCGGGGGAGGGGGAATCGGAGCGCTGTTCATGCTGATTCTGGCCCCCATTGCGGCAGCGCTGATTCAGATGGCGGTCTCACGATCGCGCGAATACGAAGCGGATGCGACGGGCGCACATATCACTGGGAATCCTTATGCGCTGGCTACCGCGCTCGAGAAGCTCGACGCGTATTCAAGGCGCATTCCGCTGCCGGCCTCGTCGACGAATGCGCACCTGTTTATCGTGGCTCCGATGATCAGCGCGCGCGATCTGGCCGGGCTGTTCTCCACGCATCCGCCGATTCCGAAGAGAATCGAGAGGCTCATCGGACGGTCGAGCGTCTATGGTGTTCAGGACAGATAGATGAAGACTCTCCTGAGGGCGCTGATTCTGCTGCTCGTGGTGCTATGGCTGGGCGGATTGATGTTCTTTCCGGTGGTCGCGGCGTCGGCGTTCGGCTCCATTGCCGATACGCATGTCGCGGGGACAATCGTCCGGAAATGCCTGCTGGCGCTGCACTATGAGGGTCTGTTTGCGGGAGCGCTGATCGTTGTGCTGCTGCTGATCGCACAAATAACCCGGGCCCTTATCCGCAACGTCGCTGCGCCGGTCATGGTGACGCTCATCATGCTGGGCCTGACGGCGTTCTCGCAGTTCTGGATCATTCCGAAGATGGAAGGCTACCGGATTGCCGCCGGCGGCGCGATCGACGCCGCGGATCGCGGCGATCCAAACCGTGCGGGCTTCAACAAGCTGCACGGCTGGTCAACCAAAGTAGAAGAAGGCGTGCTGCTGGGCGGAGTCGTGCTGGTGTTTTTACTGGCTGCGAATTATGGGACTGCGCTTCCCGGGAATCGCAGCTTCGCCGCAAACGCTGAGCCGGACGAAGAAGGCTCGCGTTCGCTGGTATGATCAACGATTGGCGTAAACGTCCTTTGCGGACTGGTTGCGCCTAGCTTTTCCATTTAGGACACATATGAAGACCGGTATTATCGGCCTGCCCCAGGTGGGCAAGACTTCCCTGTTCAAGATACTTACCAAAGCCAAGCTGGAAGATCGCGGCTATTCGAATCCGCGCGGGGCGCACCTCGGTGTGGCCAAGGTTCCGGACGAGCGGCTGGAGAAGCTGGCTGCGCTGTATCAGCCGAAGAAGACGGTTTATGCAACCGTCGAATATGCGGACGTGGCGGCGATCGGACAGGAGGTTCTCAAGGAGACAGCGTTCCTGACGGCTCTACGCAATGTGGACGCGCTGATCCACGTGCTACGCGCTTTTGAGGATGATGCGATTCCGCATGTGGGGCCGATCGATCCACTGCGCGATATCAAGAACGTTGAATTCGATCTGATGGTTTCCGACCTGACGCAGATTGAGAAGCGCCTGGAACGGCTGGAGAAGGATCTGAAGAAGATGCGTACAGTCGATCTTGAGAAGGAAGACGTGCTCCTCCGGCGTTCGCAGGAGGCGCTGGAGGCCGAGAAGCCTCTGCGCGAACTGGAAATGTCGGCGGATGAGAAGAAACTGATCCGCGGCTTTCAATTTCTTTCGCAGAAGCCGATCCTTTATGCGTTAAACCTTCCAGAAGGCATGACTTTGGGCGCGGATCTTGAGGCAGCAGCCGCTAAATACAAACTGGAAGAGGTGGCGTCACGTCCGAACGCCGGCGTTACTGCCTTTTGCGGCAAAGTCGAAGCCGAACTGGCCGAGATGGAGGACGATGAAGCCGCCGAGTTCCTCTCATCGTATGGACTGACCGAGAGCGGCCTGCGACGGCTGATTCGTAAGAGCTACGAACTGCTGGGATTGGTCAGCTTCTTCACCGTCGGAGAAGACGAGTGCCGCGCGTGGACCATTCCCGTGAAGTCTCGGGCGCAGGAGGCGGCTGGGGCGATCCACTCGGATCTGGAGAAGCATTTCATTCGGGCAGAAACGATTCACTGGGATACCCTTCTCGCAGCGGGCTCGGAAGCTGCGGCCAAAACGCAGGGAACGCTTCGCCTTGAAGGCAAAGATTACCTGGTGCAGGATGGCGATGTGATGCACATCCGGCACAGTGGATAGCTAACCGCCGCCCTACCATGCTGCTCTCTCTCACTCTCGGCTTCATTGCCGCGATCGCCGATATTGTCGGCGGCCTGGTGCTGGTGCGGCGCAATTGGGAGAAGCGCTATCTGCGCTACTTCGTGGCGCTGGGCGCGGGATTTATGCTGGCGGTCGCGTTTCTGGAGATGATTCCGGAAAGCCTGCGCTTTTCTCCGAACTGGTCGCCGGTCCTGGTGCTTGCGGGCTACTGCGTGATCCATCTGCTGGAGCACACCATCACGCCCCATTTTCATTTTGGCGAGGAGACACACCATCATGAATTTGTCTCGTCGCGTACCAGCTATTCGGTGCTCACTGGACTCGCCGCACATTCGCTGTTCGATGGGGTAGCGATTGGCTCGGGCTTCGCACTGTCAAATTGGCTGGGGTGGTTGATTTTTTTCGCTATCTTTCTGCACAAGGTACCGGAGGGCTTTACCGTGGCCTCGGTAATGCTTGCCTCGGGACGCAGCCGCCGCGTGGCGCTGATCTCCGCTGCTGTGCTCGCGGCTGCTACGGTTCTCGGTGTGCTGGTGATCAATCTGCTGCCGGGATGGGTGCGAGCCGGATTGCCGCTTTCGGCGGGCGTCGCGGTCTATGTTGCAGCAACCGATCTCGTACCCGAAGTGAATCGCGAACCAGGCATTCGGATGGCACTGGTGTTCTTCGCGGGCGTGCTGATGTTTATGCTGCTGCGGCTTCTCGCGCCGGGGTTATAGTTGTCCTTTAGCTTCGTTGCTTCTCTTTCCAGACCTTGTAAAGGCCCCACGCCCCCAGCGTGCTTACGTCCTGGATGGTGCCATCGAGAAGCATCCGTTCGAATTCGGTGATGGTGAAAGAATGGAGGATCAGGTCGTGCTCTTCCGGATCGGGATCGGTCTGTGCATGCGTAAGACCATTCGCGAGAAACACATGCTGCTTCTGTTTCGTGAAGCCGTAGGCGATCCACATTGTGCCGAGATAGGTCATGGATGCGGCCATCAGCCCAGTCTCCTCGCGCAACTCGCCGCGCGCCAGTTTTTCAGGATTGACATCGGGGGCTTCCCATCCTCCCTGAGGAAACTCGAGGGCGCGCTGCTGGATGGTGTAGCGGAATTGCTCGATGAGGTAGATTTTGTCGCCTTCAATCGGCAGGATGAGGGCGCAATCGTCTTTGTCGACGACACTGTAAATACCTTTGGTTCCGTTATCGCGTTCGATCCTGTCTTCGCGCAAGGTGAGCCAGGGGTTACGGTAAACTTCGCGGCTGCTTAAAGTGCGAATGCTCATATTCAAAGCCATTTTCCCATGCGCGGATGACCGAATTTCGGGAATTTGGTGCCCGCTTCCGGGCGACGCCCGTCCAGTCATCGTTTGCACGAGGATCTACGATTTGCATCCGGGCGGACAGTATCAATCCGGTGAGCATTGCCGTTCGGCGCAGGTCGGGACTGCTGTATGCTGGACTCCTATTCCATCGAAACGGGAGAACTTCCTTGGTAGTGCTGGTGATTGCAAGCTTTATCACGATTTTCGTTGTGGGTATTCTGTGGGCTACGCGCCCGGATTCGGAACATAAACCCCACTAAGCCGAATGTCGGCGCGGATCCAACAGTCATTTCTGACGGGCCGAAGCTCTTCCTGAGCCGGTGGCCGCGTATACGCATTTCCGGCGCGCCAGGGCCACGGAGCTCCTTCGTTTCCGTCGACCGCCGATCTGGACTGAACGGCTTATCGCCGCCCGCTCACCGCTCATCTGCACCCTGGCTGTCTCCGGTCACGCTGGCGCACACAAGGCGAACAACTGGGGCGAATCCTCAAGCGTTTCAACGAGTAATAAATTGATATGGATTTCCATAGTTTGCTTTGAGTTTCTACAGGAGTATCCAGCGTTATGGATCCTCCAAGCACGGACGGGGTAGGCTTAATCCCTGTATGCGATTGTTAATAAAGGGTATACTGGTTCGCGAGGCGGCGGTCGCATCAAGGCTGCGACTTGGCAGGCGACTTGCACACACAGGTGTCGGCCCTGCTCCCCGAATATGGAGAAGTCCTACCAAACTCGTATCATCGTCGTTCTCCTCGCTTTATTCACTGTGGCGGCGGCGGTCTTCGCCTCTTTCAATTTCATTCAGGAGAACAACTATCAGTCTCCGACTGACGGGGTCTGGTGGCTGGAGGCACGCGGTGGCCTCGAGGCGCAGCGCATTGCCAAAGGTGGTCCGGGAGAAAGAGCCGGCCTGAAATCAGGCGATCTCCTGCTCGCGGCAAACGGCCGGAGCACGCCGCGATGGGCATCTCTGACGCGAGAGATCATCCGCACCAAGGTTTACAACACCATTACCTACACGATCATGCGTGGCGGCGTCCGGCTTGAAGTGCCGGTCATTCTGGATGCGACCGATCGCAGATTCAACCAAGGCTTTCGTCTGATTGCGCTGGTGTATCTCGGCATAGGACTTTACGTGCTGTTCCGACGCTGGACGGCTCCACATTCGACACACTTTTTCATCTTCTGCCTGGTTTCGTTTGTTCTGTACTCGTTCAAGTACACGGGTAAGCTGAACACCTTTGACCAGATTGTTTACTGGGGCAATATCCTTGCCGAAGCGCTGCAGCCGGCGCTGTTCCTCCACTTCGCGCTGTCCTTCGCGGAAGAGCAGGGACGGCGACGCCCGTGGCTGGTGACACTGGTTTATCTACCCGCCGTATTCGTCGTGGGACTGCGAGTAGCGGCCTTAGAACTCTGGTCAGCGACAGAAGTATTGCTGCACCGGCTGGACCAACTCTCGACCGGCTACGTAGCCACCTACTATGTGCTCGCCGCGATTGTTCTGTTTATGAATTATCGGAGGACGACCGCGCCGCTGCGCCGCCAGCAGTTGAAGTGGCTCACACGCGGCACGTTCGTAGCGATCACACCTTATACGCTGCTGTTCGCGATTCCCTACCTCGCGAATATCGCGATGCCCGACGTGGTAACCAAGCTGGCAGGCATTGCGATGGTCTTCCTGCCGCTGACTTTCAGCTGGGCGATCGTACGCTACCGGCTGATGGATACCGATCTGATCTTCAAACGTGGCGTAACGTATACGCTCGCGACAGCGGCCCTGGTCGGCCTGTACTTCGCACTGGTAGCCGTAGCTGCGGAAATCGTGCATACGCGACTGCCCAGCGCCGGCACGTGGGGGCTGATCGCGGCCATTATCATCACCGCGCAACTCTTCGATCCCATCAAGCGCATGATCCAAGACCGGGTGGACCGTGTCTTCGACCGCAAGCGCTACGACTACCGCCAGACTCTGATCGACTTCGGACGCGGAATCAACTCACAGACTGACCTGGACACACTGCTGGATTCGATCGTTGACCGGCTGCCCCGCACCTTGCTGGTGACACGGATCGGGGTCTTTCTCTCCGAGCTAACAGGAAGCTTCACCCTCGCGGCGGGTCATGGCTTGCCCGCATCCTCTTATGAATCCGGCTCTACGCTGGATCTGGGTTTCCTGGATTTCAACCAGCCGGGGGCTGGAACCCACATCTTTCTCGAAAACCCGCAGCACGCGCTGCATCTGTCGGAATCGGAGCGTCGCGCCACCGCCCTGCTCGATCTGAACTACTACCTGCCCTGCCGAGTGCAGGACCGCGCCATCGCGGTCATCGGCCTGGGACGCACGGCCGATGGCGACTTTTTATCCAGCGAAGACATGGAACTCCTGGAGTCGCTGGCAAGCTATATCGGCATCGCCATTCAGAACGCCCGCCTTTATGCCAACCTCGAGGAAAAAATCTCGGAATATGAGCGGCTGAAGGAGTTCAACGAGAACATCGTCGAGTCGATCAACGTCGGCATTCTCGCAGTCGATCTCGAAGACCGTATCGACAGCTGGAACTCGCAGATGGAAGTGATGTATGCCCTGCCGCGCGCGGAGGCTCTGAACCAGCCTCTGTCCACTGTTTTCCCCGCGGAACTGATGAACGAATACCGGCGCGTGAAGAGCGAACCGGGCGTTCATAATCTGTACAAGTTCCGCCTGGAGACGCGTGCGGGTGAAGTCCGCATGGCGAACATCGCGATCGCTCCGCTGGTTTCGCGCGACTTTAAACTTGTGGGGCGAATTATCCTGGTTGACGACATCACGGACCGCACCGAGCTCGAAGCTCAGCTCTCGCAAGCAGAAAAACTCTCGTCGATCGGCTTGCTCGCTGCCGGAGTCGCACACGAAGTCAATACGCCGCTGGCGGTGATTTCGTCTTACACGCAGATGCTCACCAAACAGGTCCGCGGCGACGATCGGCTCTCGCCGTTGCTTGAAAAGATCACCCAGCAGACCTTCCGCGCATCGGAGATCGTTAATGGCCTCCTCAACTTTTCACGAACCGGTACAACTGAGTTCCGAGAAACGGACTTGAACGCGATTATTCGTGACACTCTTACCCTGATCGAGCATCAGTTCAAGACCTCGCAAGTACGGCTGGATACGTCGTTGATGCCCGATCTGCCGCCCATCCTCGGAAATGCAGGCAAACTGCAGCAGGTCTTTTTGAATCTCTTTCTTAATGCGAAGGACGCGATGAGCGGGGGCGGAACTTTGCGCATAGCAACTGAAATCAACGGCCATGTGAGCGTCGCGATCTCGGACACCGGCGCGGGCATTGCACCGGAGCACCTGCAGCGCATCTACGACCCGTTCTTCACTACCAAGTCTGCGCCAAAACAAGGGGAAAGGCGTGGCACAGGCCTCGGGCTCGCCGTCACCTACGGCATCATCCAGGAGCACGCCGGAAAAATTCACGTGGAGAGTCATGTCGGCGCCGGAACCACCTTTTATCTCGAATTTCCCATGCTAAGGAAACCCGCGCATGTCTGAAGCCATATTTGCCGTCACCGCCGTTCCTCCCCCACCACATCTAGAAACCGGACAGCGGATTCTAATCATCGACGACGAAGTAGCCATTCGCGAATCGCTGGAAACGCTGCTATCGATCGAAGGCTACACGGTGGAGATGGCAGCGAATGGCGAAGAAGGACTGGATCGTATCGAGCAGAATTCCTATGATCTTGTCCTGCTCGACCTGGCATTGCCTGGCAAGAACGGTCTGGAGGTTTTGCAGCTCATTCGTGAACGCCAACCTGCTCTGCCGGTCATCATGATCACTGCTTATGGCAAAGTCGACAACGTGGTCGACGCCATTCGCACGGGCGCGCAAAACTTTGTTCAGAAGCCCTGGGACAATGAAAAACTTCTGGCCGACATTCGCTCCGCGATCGGGCGTTACCACGCCGAAGAAGAGAATATTCAACTTAAGCGGGCGCTCAAGCAGCGATACAACTTCTCGAACATTATCGGCAAGAGCGAACAGATGATACGCATTTTCGACCTGGTCGCGCAGGTCGCCCCCAGCCGTTCGACCGTGCTCATACAGGGGGAAAGCGGCACGGGCAAAGAACTGATCGCCAAGGCGCTTCATGCGAACTCCGGACGCAAGGACAAGCCCTTCGTACCCGTGAACACCGGGGCGATGCCCACAGATTTGCTCGAATCCACCCTGTTCGGCCACGTGAAGGGTGCGTTCACCTCCGCCATTTCCGGGAAAAAGGGATTGTTCGAGGTGGCGAACGGCGGCACGCTCTTTCTGGACGAAATCGGCACGATGGGCATGGACACGCAGGCGAAGATTCTACGCGTGCTGCAAGACAAGCGCTTCATGCAACTCGGAGGCACCCAGGAAATCCAGGTGGACGTGCGGATTATCGCCGCTACCAACGTCGACCTGCGGCAGGCAGTTCGCGAAGGCAAATTCCGCGAGGACCTGTTCTACCGGCTTAACGTCATCGCGATCGATCTTCCCCCGTTGCGCACCCGTCGCGAGGACATCCCCCTGCTAGCTGCGTACTTCCTCAAGCGCTACGCAGACGAAAACAGCCTTCCCGATCGCACGCTTACTCCGGAGGCTCTGCGGGCCTTGGTCGATTACGACTGGCCGGGTAATGTACGGGAGCTCGAGAATGCCATGGAGCGCGGTGTCGTGCTTTCTTCGGGCCCGATGATCGGCTCCGACCTGCTTCCTGGGCATTTGACCGGCCGAAACTATTCATCCAGCCTGCTCGATCACAATCCCGACGCGTCTCTCTTCGACATTCTCGAAGATATCGAGCGGCGCATCATCGTAGATAAGCTGGAGCGCAGTAACTGGAACCAAACCGAGGCCGCCGAACAGTTTCACATTCCGCTTTCAACCCTGAACCAGAAGATCAAGCGCTTGAATATCGAGATTAAGAAGCGTGTGAAGGAGTGAGACCGGGTCCGTAGAAGACCCTTCGGCCGTGGTAGTCTCGGCTTAGAGCCGATTTACATCCAAACGTACCGAATTTGCCAATGCCAATAGCCACGCTCGACACAGCCGCCAAGAAGGGTGTAGCCGCGGTACAGCAGTATTCGCTGCTCTCCGCGCGCGCATTGGCGAATCTGTTCAGGCGCCCTTTCTACGGCGCGGACATCACTACCCAGGCGGACCTTATCGGTATTGGTTCACTGCCCATTGTCATTCTCACCGGGTTTTTCACGGGAGGTGTGCTGGCGCTGCAATCGGCTTCCACGCTAGCGGAATTCGGAGCGGCGGCTATCACCGGCCAACTCGTCAGCCTGTCGATGATCAAGGAACTTGGACCAGTGCTCACCAGCCTGATGGTTTCCGGACGGAATGCCTCCGGCATGGCCAGTGAACTGGGTTCGATGATGGTGACGGAGCAGATTGACGCGATGCGCGCACTCGGCACTGACCCGCTCAAGAAGCTGGTGATGCCGCGCATCGTCGCCACAATCACGATGCTCTTCTTCCTCACCATCGTTGCGGACGCGGTGGGCACCCTCGGAGGCGCCTTTGTCGCTGTCGTTATGCTGGGCCAGGACACCTCGCAATACTTCCACACCGCATACCAGACACTGCGGTACCCTGACGTGATGCAGGGCCTGGTAAAGCCTCTTGTCTTTGGTTTTATTATCTCCACAATCGGCTGCTACTACGGAATGAGCACAACCGGCGGCACTCAGGGCGTTGGCCGGTCGACCACGCAGGCGGTCGTCGTCTCCTCGGTGCTGATTATTGCGGTGGATTTTGTGATCAGCCGCTTCATGATCGGCATCTTTGGACGGTGATTCGGGGAGAAACGATAAGGAATCATGACCGACCTTGCTGTGCAAGCCGAAGCCCCTGCAAGCCAGCTGCATCCTGACGCGCCTGCGGTTCGCTTCGAGCATGTTTCGATTGGGTTCGAGGGCAAGGATGTTCTTGAAGACATCTCCTTCGAAGTACAGCGCGGCGAAACCCGCATCCTGCTCGGGCCCGCGGGAGTGGGAAAAAGCGTTCTGCTCAAGCTGGCTAACGGCTTGTTGAAACCGGACTCTGGACGCATTTTCGTCTTCGGATATGAAGTCAGCGCGATGCCCGAAGAGGACCTGTTCCAGTTGCGCGAATCGATCGGCACAGTATTTCAAGAGGGCGCGCTTTTCGATTCGCTTACAGTGCGCGATAACGTCGGCTATCGCCTGATGGAAGAACATGTACCGGATCCCGAGATCGACGAGCGCGTCACCGAGGCTCTGCGCTTCGTGGAACTGGAACAGACGCTGACAAAGTTTCCATCCGAGCTTTCCGGAGGCATGCGGCGGCGTGTCGCCATCGCGCGCGCCATCATCACCAAACCAGATCTGCTGCTTTACGACTCGCCCACCGGCGGCCTGGACCCCATTACGTCGACGACCATCATTGAACTTGTCATCAAACAACGCGATGTTTACAAAACCAGTTCCCTGCTGGTAACGCATCGTCTGCAGGATGCCTTCATGCTGGTTGGCCATCACTTCGATAAGGACACAGGCCAGATGGAGCCCCTGCCAGAAGGGCAGACGGATTCGTGTACCAGCTTTCTCATGCTGCATCAGTGCAAGCTGGTCTTTGACGGGTCCACGCACGATCTAGTTCACTCTGACGACGAGTTCATTAAGCAGTACCTCACGTATTAGCGCGCTGTCTTTGCCGGTGGTCGATGCGCTCTGTTAGTCTGAGTGGTTTGAGTTCTCCCGCTGGAGCAAGCTACTTATGGCATTCAAGTTCAAGGGCGTGGACTTCATCGGTTTTGACAGCCTGTTGAGCGACGACGAGCGGATGGCTCGCGACACTGCACGGCAGTTCATCGAAGACAATCTGGTCCCTATCATCGAAGAGTGCAACCGCGAAGGCCGCTTCCCGCGCGAACTCGTTCCGCAGATGGGTCAGCTTGGCTTTTTTGGAGCCAACCTGCACGGTTATGGGTGCGCCGGCATGTCCAATGTCGAGTATGGCCTGGTGATGCAGGAGTTCGAACGTGGGGACTCCGGCGTGCGTAGTTTTGTGAGCGTGCAGTCGGCGCTTGTGATGTATCCGATCTTCACATTTGGATCGGATGAGCAGAAAGACTACTGGCTTCCGCAGCTCGCGACCGGCGAAAAGCTGGGCTGCTTCGGCTTGACAGAGCCAGACTTTGGATCGAATCCGGGCGGGATGCGGACGCGGGCGGAGAAGTCGGGCGACGAGTACGTTTTGAGCGGCGAAAAAATGTGGATCACTTCTGGCTCTATCGCTGACGTCGCGATCATCTGGGCGAAGGTCGACGACGAAGAGGGGCGAGTGCGCGGTTTCCTGGTTGAAACAGATCGCCCCGGCTTTACCGCTTATGATGTCCACGGCAAATGGTCGCTGCGTGCGTCAGTCACCTCCGGACTCTCGCTGCAGGACGTTCGGGTTCCGGCGGCAAACCTTATGCCGGGAACTAGCGGGCTGAAGTCACCTCTCATGTGCTTAAATCAGGCGCGCTACGGCATTAGCTGGGGCGCAATTGGCGCCGCCATGTCCTGCTACGATACGGCGCTCCAATACTCGCTCCTGCGCAAGCAGTTTCGCGACGAGCCCATCGCCAGCCATCAGCTGGTGCAGGAAAAGCTGACCTGGATGATCTCCGAGATCAGCAAGGCTCAGCTGCTTTCTCTGCATGTCGGGAAGATGAAGGACGAGGGCAAGGTGGGTCACGAACACATATCCCTCGCCAAGCGCAACAATGTATGGATGGCACTGGAATGCGCCCGTATGGCGCGCGATATCCTCGGCGGCAACGGCATCACGGACGACTACCCGATTATGCGGCACATGATGAATCTGGAGTCGGTGAAGACCTACGAAGGCACTCACGACATCCACGCGCTTATTATCGGGCAAAGCGTGACCGGTATTCCGGCGTATTGAGTCGCTGAAATCTCGCGATATGACGGCGCAACCCAGGGCCGCGCCAAGCGTCTAATTGGCTAAGGTCTATCGGGACGGACCTCGTTGCCATGCATCTGCCAAAGCTGGAACGCCGGCCGGAACTCGACGCTTTGCGCGGCCTTTTCCTAGTCTGGATGACGCTAACGCATCTGCCGACCCGCTTCAGCGATTTCGTCAATCAGCCGATCGGATTCGTCTCGTCCGCAGAGGGTTTCGTTTTTCTGTCGGCCCTGCTGGTCGGTCGCATCTACATTCGCGAGCTTATGCAGGATGAGGCTGGCGTCCACCTCAAGCTGTGGAAACGGTCGCTGAAAATCTACGCCTATCACCTGCTGATGCTGACATTTGCTTTCACCATCGCGGCCACCTTTGCTGTACACACGCACAGGGCGGCCCTTACCAACGTTTTCAATTTTTATCTCGCGCATCCCTTCGTCGCGATCGTCGGGTCCATCCTGTTGCTTTACTGTCCCCCCCTTCTTGACATCCTTCCGATGTATGTGACATTTCTCTTCTTCTCGCCACTGATTCTGTCGATATCCGCCCGAAATGGCTGGAGGAGGATTCTGGCGGCCAGTGGGCTGGTCTGGCTGCTTGCCCAGTTCGGCCTGCGCGATCTGGTACACGACATGGTCGTGCGTGTTTCTCACCTGCCAATCCCGCTCCAGGAAACCGGGGCATTCAATCTTTTCGCCTGGCAGGCCGTCTGGATTGCGGGCCTGTGGCTTGGCGCGAAATCGGCCATGGGCTCAATGCCGCTCAGGAAGATTCCCGCCTGGGCGGTCGCGGTTTCGTGCGCCGTCTGCCTCTTTTTCATCGGCATACGCCATGGATGGCTTGGGCCGCACCTGACGCAGCAGGCGCTGGGTCTTCAGTTGGACAAGTGGCAGATCGGGCCCCTACGCGTGCTTAATCTCATCACCTTCACCATCGTCGCTTACTGGCTGCGCAAATATGTTGTCAGAGCCGTCTCACGAGAGCCCTTTCTCACGCTGGGCAAGGCATCGCTGCAGGTCTTTTGTGCGCACATCTTCTTTGTTTTCGTGGGGCTCGCACTGCTCTATGGGGAGGTCGAGCAGCTACACGGAATTACCGCCGTTGCCTTGCTGACGGTGACTTTCCTTGCGCTGATCCTGGTGGCCGTAAACGAGGTGAGGAAAGGGCGCACGGAGAGGGAGCAGCGGCGCAAAGAGGAAAATATTCAAGCAGCAGAAGATCGGCGCGGGGCTGTCCTGGGGCCGCCAGCGAATGGCTCGCCGTTGTCCTGCGCAGAACATCGCTCCTGAGGTTAAACAGTTACCGTAAACGTATCTTCACTCCGCGTTACGGAGCGATAAAGGGTGTCGCGCTCCACGGGTACGCGCCCCGCGGCGGTGATCAATCTCATTAACTCCTGACGGCGCATGCCCTGCGGAGTCGTAGCGCCGGCGTCATGATAGATCTTCTCTTCGATCACTGTGCCGTCGATGTCGTCAGCGCCAAAGCGCAGCGCGATCTGCGCAATCTTGGCGGTCATCATCTGCCAGTAAGCCTTGATATGCGGAAAGTTGTCGAGCAGCAGACGACTAACGGCGATCTGTTTGATATCCGTGAGACCTGTCGTGCGTGGCAGGTGCGCAAGTGGCGTGTTGTCGGGATGAAACGCGAGTGGGATGAAGGTCTGGAAGCCTTGCGTGTCGTCCTGCAGTGCGCGAAGCTTGAGCATGTGATCGACGCGGTCTTCGTCGTTCTCGATGTGCCCATAGAGCATGGTGGCGTTTGACTTGAGACCGGCCTGGTGGACCATGCGCGCCGTCTCCAGCCATTCATCACCATCGATCTTGTGATCGCAAATGATATGCCGGACACGGTCGGCGAAGATTTCCGCACCGCCTCCGGGCATGGAATCCACTCCGGCTTGCTTGAACCGTTCGAGCGTTTCAGGAATTGTCAGTTTGGCGCGCCGGGCTAGAAACGCAACCTCGACCATGGTGAAGGCCTTAATGTGCACTCTGGGGAAACGCTCTTTCAAACCGCTGACAAGATCCAGAAAATATTCGAGCGGCAGATCCGGATGCAGCCCTCCGACAATGTGGAACTCAGTTACCGCTTCGCTGTAGCCGGAAGCTGCCGTCTCCCAGGCCTGCTCGAGCGCCATGGTATACGAGCCGTCGCTGCCCTTTTTGCGCCCAAAAGCGCACAACCGGCACGCGGCAACGCACACGTTGGTCGGATTGATGTGGCGGTTCACGTTGAAGTACGCGACATCGCCGTGCAATCTTTCACGAATGAAGTTGGCAAGCCAGCCCACAGCCAGAATATCCGGGGAGCGATAGAGCGCGAGCCCATCTTTGTAATCGAGCCGCTGCCCGGCGAGCACCTTGGCGGCAATCGGGTTGAGTCGAGCGTCGTCGGTTTGAAACGGTCGATTTGCCTCAGTTTCAAGAGGCGTTTGCGCGTGAGTGCTGGTCACGGTTGTCATCACTTAATATGATAGTCCACAAGCCGGCTAGAACGGCTGAGCTGCGAACGCGGTATCCATCCGGAAAAGCTACTTTCCGGCTGCGCCCATACCGTGTCGCTGATACCATTCGTCAGGAAGATAACTGACATTTTGTTTCGCACTCCAGGACTTCTATTTGCCTTATCGCATGCAATCTCTCACTCGGTTTGCGCTCTGCGCTCTTATATTTCCCCTTGCTTTTGCTTCGCAAAACAACGAGCAGAACAAGCCCGCAGTTTTCCCCGCGATCACATCCTATAGCCTGGACAAGGCCAAGGTGAATCTCCCTGGAGATCTGGCGGGAGAAGCCAATCTGCTGCTTATTTCCTTCGAACCCGAGCAACAAAAGGAAATCGACACCTGGATGACCCTTGCGCAGGCTCTCCAACACGCAAATTTCAAATTTCGCTGGTATCGCCTGCCAGTCGCAGATCGCGAGAATTTCATTTTCCGCTGGTGGGAAAATTCTTCCATGCGCAGCGAGGAAACAGACCCCGAAACCTGGCCCTGGCTCATACCCCTTTATGTAAACAAAGATGAATTCCGCAAGGCCTTGCAGATTCCAAATGAACGCGAGATTGTCGCGCTGCTTGTCGACAAGCAAGGACACGTTCTTTGGCGAGCTTCAGGAGTACTCACTCCGACCAGCCGTGCTTCGCTTACCTCGGCACTCGCGGCCGCCACGGGAACACACTAAGCGCCGAATCCTGCGCCTCTATGCCAATCGCTTCTCCATCGCCAGGGCATCCAGATTTTCCTGGTAGAAAGCGCGGATGCGACCCGTCCTAACAAATCCCAGACGCCGGTAGAAGGCTTGCGCATCGGCGTTGTCGATTGCTACCTCCAGCCTGACCTTCGCTGTCTCGATCACGCGCAGGCGATCGAACAATTCATCCATCAGCATGCGTCCCAGACCATTTCTCCGCGCCACCGGCATGACATCGATGGTGATGATGTGGCCGATACGCCTCCCTTCTTCGAGATAGGACTCCGCGATGGCGAAACCCAGGATGGACTGTGCCGCATCTTCGGCCACGACGGAGAAGGAGCGTGGATGGCTCAGGTAGTAGCGCAGGTCCGCGCGCGAGTACGCGATACCCGGAGGAAAGCACTTCTGATCGAGCACGTAAAGGGCGTCGAGGTCCGCACGCTTGGCACCCCTCAGGTGAACCACTGCGGCAACTATTTCTGCGCCTGGGTTAATCCTGGCTGATTGGACTCTTGAGGCTCGACTACAACGCCATCGTAAGATGACGCGCCAATCAGGCGTCCCCCCATGTAATGCACCATATGCACGTTCCAGCCCGCGTCCCACCACTTCCAGTTCTTTTCACTCGGATCAACCCCAAACACGATGGTTGAACTGACCGAAGTTACCACAACACGCTTCATAGCCGCGTCGTAGTCGATGTTGTTTATGTTCGCGATTGGAAGATTAAGCGCCTGCCAGGAGTGCCCGTGATCATCACTGGAGAACGCGCCCTCGAGCCCACCCAACCACAAGGTTCCATTCGGTGAGGTAGTGAGCGCATGCACAGCGGTAAGCTTATCAGGCAGAGCAATTGAGCTCCATGTCATTCCGCTGTCTTCGGAAAGCTTCAACCCTTCTCGCGTCGCGGCAAATACCGTCGGGCCTTGAGCATCGACAAACCGATATTTCGGCTCGTTCAGTACAGGCCCGGTCCAGATGGCGCCCTTGGTTACGCTGCGGTAAACTCCGTCGGCAGTGGCGGCAAACCAGGCTGGGCCGTTTACCGACAGATCGTTGACTTGCGCGTCAATCATTACCGGCTTCGAAGGTTCAGTGATCGTCTTACTAGTCTTTTTTTTCTTCTTGACAACGGAGACCGTCTTCGTCTCCAGGTTCACGACGATACCATCCTGCTGCCAGAGCGAACCGTCCCAGCGAAAGATTCCATGGCTGGTCCCGGCGAAGATGGAGCCATCATCTGACTGAGCCAAACTAAAGATATCGCGGCCGTTGAGACCTTCGCTGCGTTGCAGCCATGTCTTTCCGCCATCCTCGGTCACAAAGACGCCCCCGTAGATCTTATCGTTCACCACACCGACATACATGGTCTGCGCATGCACGGCGTCGGGAAGCAACGCGGTCACTTGCCGCTGATAAAATCCACTGTTCGTCGGGTGAAACGTTGCCGACGAGTCCAGGCTGGTCAGCACTCCGCTTCGATCGGTAGCCAGCATCACATGCTGGGTGTTGTTCGGATCGACGTATACGTCGTTAATGATGAGGTCCGGACCGGTCATGCGCACCCAACTGGTGCCGCCATCCATCGTCTTGTACAAGCCCTCGGTTGTGCCGGCATAGACTACCTGGCGGTTCTTCGGGTCCTGCATCAGAACCCGTGTGCGCCGCGCAGTCGTAGGGATGCCCTGTATTTTGTGAAACAGCTCACCGCCGTTTTCACTCCGATAAATTCCGGAGCAGGCGCTGGCGTAGACCACAGTGGGACGAGTCGGGTCGATGATGATCGAGAAAACGTCCGAGTCATCGATCAGACCTTGCTTGATGTTGTGCCAGGTGACGCCGCCATCTGTTGTTTTCCAGGGAAGGTGCCATGTCCCGGCATAAATTGTCTTGGGATTGATCGGATCGATGGCCACCGATTCCACCTTGTGAATCTCACCGCTTCCCTGTGGGCTGATCTGTGTCCAGTGCACACCGGAATCCTCGCTGAGATAAACTCCGCTGATCGCGCCGGCAATCAGGATTTTTGGATCTGAAGGAGCCTGCGACAGAGCGCGCACTGATTTTCCCGCCATATCGCTTGAGGACGTCCACGTCGCGCCGCTGTCGTGACTGATATAAACACCGCCATCGGTCCGGTCCAACTGCCATACACCGGCGTAAATCGTCCTCGGGTCGGAAGAATCTATCACGATGTTATCGACTACCAGATTGTCGACCTTCCCCAGACGCGCCAGATGCTTCCACGTGGCGCCGCCGTCAGTCGACTGATATATCCAACTTGTAGTCGTACCCAGGTATATGTGGGTCGGATCGGTGGGATCGTAAACGAAACTGCGTGCATCTCCACCTTCCGGACCAATGGGAATCCACTGGATTGCAGCGGCTCGTGACTGGTTTGAGTGGATGAAGGAAAAACTCGCTAAACCAAGGAAGAGAAGTCGCAAAAACATTCGTTTCATATCTTCTTTTGTATACGTTCGCTCTCTACATGATAGGGGGGAAGTTCCCTCCTATGGTAACGCCGCAGATTCCCCCTGGCCAATCGTTTGACCAAAATGTACTCAAGCCATTCGAAAGAACAAGAAAAAGGCTGGCCGGAATTCCGGCCAGCCTTTTGGTTGGAGTGCGTTCAGCTTACCCTACTGCGGGGTCGCGGCGGCAGGAGCAGCAGCCTTCTTGTGCGCCCTGCGATGACGCTCAGCAAGAGCCTTCCTAGCCTGGGGAGTAACCGTTGACTCATCGACGGCGGTTGTCCCCGGATAGTCATGGTCGAAGTTGGCGCCCGCAGGAACGAGGTAATTATCAACCTCGTCAGGTCCTGCACTGCTTGTCCGCACCGAGATGCGGCTGGCGTCAATCCCCTTCTCCGTAACCAGGTAAGCCTTGGTGTTGACTGCGCGCTGAGCGGCCAGCGTGGCATCGGTGGCGGAATTGCCCACAACGACCAAGCTTGCATCGGGCGAACGCTGAGCGTTGAGCGCGACATCATCGAGGCAACCCTTCGCGTCATTGTCTACGCGAGCGGGACGCTTCTTGTCGTGATCGAACGTGATTGAGCACAGCTTCTGGGTTGATGGCGGCTGCGGCGGAGGCGGCGGAATCGTTACCGTCGTTGTCGCGGACGCGTTACCACCCTTGTTGTCGGCCACGCTGCAGGTTACCGTTATCGTGCCCACAGCAGCACCCGTCGTGGAGAGTGTTGCCGTCGTGCCCGAACCGCTAATCGTGCCGGCGGAAGCCGTATAGCTGTACGTCAGCGGAAGGTTCTGCGCTTGCATTCCTTGCGCCGTAATGGTCGAGCTGTCGCCTGGATTTGCAACAGTGGATGGATTGGCTACGCAGCTTACTGTCGGCGGATCGTAGGGCTTGACAGTGAATTGCGCCGTGCAATCGGCAGATTCGCCGGGCTTCGTTCCCTCGGTTACGTGACCTGTAACCGTGAAGCTGCCGGGTTGCAAACTGGCCGTATCGATCGTGGCCGTCGTGCTCGTACCGCTTACCGTAACCCCCTGACCGCTCCAGCTATACGTAGCTGTCTTCTTGGGGTTCAGGTTCGAAGCCGTGCCTGTGATAGTAACCGGCTCACCCGGATATACAGCACTCGGGTTGGCCGAGCAGGCGTATTGAACCGGCGGAGGCGGGATAATGCTGCCGAACTTTAAGACAATACCTGAGCTCAGGCGGGCGACATTGGCGTTGGCGCGGCCACCATATACGGCCTGGGGACCGTAGTTGACATGGAAATATTCGTAGTCAGCCTGGAAGAGGCGCAGGCCGAGGCGATGATTGAACCAGGGAAGGTTGTAGTCCAGACCTCCTCCAGCCGTCAGCGCTGGACCCCACGTTGAGCGAAGCGTGGTATAGGGCGGATTGTCGGGACCCTGCCAGTGCGTTGCACCGGCAAGCCCATGAACGAACGGCACCATCCCTTGAACCGGGAAACGGAAAATGATGCCAGCCTGGCCGGTGTAACCGCCATCATTTTTATCCTGAGGGTGGAAACCAAATTCGACCTGGCCGCCGACATACTTGTTGAAATAGTAGGCCCCGCTGAGGATCGCGCCGTAGTCGACCGCGTCAAAGCTGCCGGTAAAGGTCGTTCCGTTTGGCTGGGCGGTCTGAACGTTCCCTTTTGGAGCTATGTAGGAATAGCCCATGAAAACATCAATCCTGGAAATGGGCGGCTCAGTTGGAGCAGCCGATGATGAGGACGTACTCTGCGCATACATGCTGGTTGCACCGATGCCCACAGTGCACCCCACTAGCAGAATTCCGCTCAATTTGCTGAAAAATCGATGAAGCATGCGTCTATCCTCCGCAACCATTTTTGGAAGTCACACAAAAGAACTTGAGGCTTATGGAAAATAAGCCAGGGAAAACCAATGAATTTTAGTCGAAACAAACTCTTAAAGTCTATCGCGGTATTCAAGCTACCATACTTTTACTACGTTTAGAGCACAAATTCTTCAACGAGTTGCTTCAAGGGATACGCAAAATCAAACTGCCGGATCGTCCAAATTCGTACTTTGGAACACTCGCAACGCAGAAGCGATTTCCGGAGCACCCGCTCAACTCGACCGGATGTTTACGGAGCAAGATCTGCAGCACCCCAGATAACTCTGTGAAAATAATACAGCTATTGCAAGTTCAATGCACGCCTGAAGCTGCCCCGCTCGTGCTGAATCTTTTCCTGCAGAAGGGTGATGGCATATAACAACTGTTCTGGACGGGGAGGGCAACCGGGGACATATACATCAACCGGGATGATCTGATTCACCCCTTGAACCAACGCATAATTATTGAATACGCCGCCGGAAGTTGCACAAGCGCCCATTGAAATGACCCACTTAGGTTCGGGCATCTGGTCGTAGAGGCGGCGGATCACAGGGGCCATTTTCTGCGAGACGCGGCCGGCAATGATCATCAGATCCGATTGGCGGGGCGAGGGGCGGAAGACTTCTGCGCCAAAGCGCGCCACGTCAAATCGCGAAGCCCCCATGGACATCATTTCAATCGCGCAGCATGCCAGTCCAAATGTCATGGGCCACACCGAACTCTTGCGCACCCAATTGATCGCAGCATCAAGCGAAGTCAGGAAGATGCCCTCCGGCTGTTCGTAGCCGTAGCTCACCTCTTGCAGCTTCTCGCGATTCTTTGCGCTGCTTTCCAGCGCGCCGAATAGATACCGGTCCTGCATCGCGTCACTCATGCTATCACTATACCGCGTCTACACTTTTCTTCGGCTTGAGAATTAGCGCGCGCAAGATTTGACCGCGACCTTGGAAATTCCATGCTGTTCCCATTCGCCAGCGCCTACCGCGTTCATAAGGCGACGCACGGCCAGCAGAGATACCACTCTTCGCAATTTCTTGTACTTCAGCTTGGAATTCCTGATCGCCGGCTTTTCGCTCACTGACACCCGACCTCAGGCGTGCAATTCCTGTTTGCCAATTGCGAAAAATATGTAAAAGTATTTCAATCCCTGTGCGAGATTTCGATGCTGGGTCATGCCAAGCGTGGGACATGCAGACAGAAGCGTCCCACGGAGGTCCGTTTCATTTCCCGGTGCCTAATAAATGATGCCGGAACATCCCCGGCCCGCCGCAATGTTTTGCAACCTGTCGTTTGGAGTCTTATGCGTCGCCATACTCTCAGCCTCCTTCTGGTGTTGACTCTGTGTTGCAGTCCCATTCTCTTTGCCCAGACGCCTGCCGCCCCATCCGCGTCTGACCGCATCTCAAAGCTCGAGTCCCAGGTAGCCCAGGCTCAGTCTTCGGCCGACAATGCCTGGATGCTGACCAGCGCCGCGCTGGTATTGATGATGACCGGCCCCGGACTGGCCCTCTTCTACGGCGGCCTGGTGCGCAAGAAAAATGTGCTTTCAACCATGATGCAAAGCTTCGCCATGATGGCCATCATCAGCGTGCTATGGGCGCTGTTAAACTACAGCCTGGCCTTCGGGCCGGGCACAAGTCTCATTGGAAGTCTGCATAACGTCTTCCTGCGCGGAGTCGGCCTGACTCCCGATCCGGATTACTCCGCGACGATTCCGCTGCAGACCTTCATGATTTACCAGCTGATGTTCGCCATCATCACGCCGGCGCTGGTCACCGGGGCATTTGCTGAACGCATGAAATTCAGCGCCATGGCGGCGTTCCTCACCCTCTGGTCGATCGTCGTCTACTCTCCCATGGCGCACATGGTCTGGGGGAAGGGCGGACTGCTCAATGCCTCGCTCGGTGGCCGTTTCCCTTGCCTCGATTTTGCGGGCGGGACAGTTGTTCACGTCACATCCGGAGTCTCGGCGCTGGTTTGCGCGCTGTACCTGGGCAAACGTGTCGGCTACCCCAAGGAGCCTTCGCCGCCGCACTCGGTCGTGCTCAGCTTTATCGGAGCCTGCCTCCTCTGGGTCGGCTGGTTCGGCTTCAACGCAGGCAGCGCGCTGGGGTCATCGCCTCTCGCAACCAGCGCCTTCGTGAATACCCACTTTGGCGCAGCCGCGGCTGCCTTGAGCTGGGCGCTCGCCGAATGGATTCGCAATGGCAAACCAAGCGCCCTGGGAGCGATATCGGGTTCGGTCGCGGGCCTGGTGGCCATTACTCCCGCAGCCGGCTTCGTCCAGCCCATGTCGGCCATCGTTATCGGACTGGTCGCGGGCGCCTTTTGCTATTTCATGGTCGTCAAGGTCAAGTCGTGGTTCGGCTATGACGATTCTCTCGATGCCTTCGGCGTTCACGGCGCAGGTGGAACGATCGGAGCAATCATGACCGGCTTGTTTGCTTCGAGTCTCATCAACCCCATCTTCAAGGATGCCAAGACGGGAGCCACGCTACCTTCCGGAGCCATCGAGGGCAACTGGCATCAGGTGCTCAACCAGCTCGTCGGCATTTCGATTGCGTGGGTCATTTCCATCGTTGGCACACTGATCCTGCTCAAGATTGTCGATCTCGCGATTGGCTTGCGCGTCACCCCTGAAGAGGAGCTCGAAGGCCTGGATCTCACCCAACACGGCGAGGAAGGCTATGACTTTGCTTCCTGATCCGTGCAAACCTGATACTCTTTTTTCTCTGGGACTGGAGCTATGGAAAAGATAGAAGCGGTGATTCAACCGTCGAAGCTGGATGCGGTCAAAGACGCACTCGTGGAAATCGGAATCGAGGGCATGACCATACTGGAAGCGCGCGGTCACGGCCGCCAAAAAGGGCACACCGAATTTTATCGGGGCCGCGAGTACACGGTCGACCTTCTCCCGAAGATAAAGCTCGAGATGGTGGTTCCCGACGAACTCGCCGAGAAAGCTGTGCAGGCCATTTTGTCTTCGGCGCGTACCGGCAAAATTGGAGATGGCAAGATCTTTCGCTCCAAGATTGATGACGCTATTCGTATACGTAATGACGAACGCGGCCCTTCCGCACTTTAGGGACAGAAACGAGTTCCGCATTTCAGGACTTGAACTGCTGAGCAGTTTTCCTGGCGCGGCAAAAGGGCGCATCAACGGGGGATCACCGATTTGCCGTTGACGATCCCAGTACCGGTCTAGCCCGAACGTTTTGCCGGAAAGTTCCTTGCCAGAGAGTTTTTGAATCGCGAATGACTCCTGACTCGCTATCCCTTGCGCAGCTGAGAGACCTGTACCAGCAGGAAAGTGCGGACCTGCGCCAGACCTTCGAGCGGACCGGCGACGGCTCTGCGACCATCCGCCGCCGTGCGGCCGTAGTCGACAACCTCGTCCGCCAGATCTGGACCGCACTGTCGGGAAGCCCGGACCGCCTCAACATTTCACTCGTAGCCATTGGCGGGTTTGGGCGCAGAGAGTTATTTCCCTACTCTGATGTCGACGTGCTGTATCTTTGCGCCAACGACACCGTCGAACACGATCATCACGACACTATTCGCAGCGCCACTCAAGCGATGTGGGATGTTGGGCTCCGCGCCAGCCCCGCCACGCGCACGCTGAAGGAATGCGACCGCATCGATCCCGACAATCTCGAATTTACCGTCTCGCTCCTCGACCGCCGTTTCATCGGTGGTGACCTGGCGCTCTACAAGCGTCTTGAAGGGGAGCTGCTCCCCGCTCTCGCCCTGCGCGAGTGGGACACCATCGTACAGAACCTCTCCGAGATCGCCCGTACCCGACACGCGAAGTACGGCAATACCATCTTTCATCTCGAACCCAACATCAAGGAGTGCCCGGGCGGCCTGCGAGATTACCACCTGGCGCAATGGCTTTCCCTGCTTGCTTCCCTGCAGGCGGAAAAGGCATGGCCCAAGCCCTCGGCCAACGCCTTCTACGGTACACACAACGAGCGCGAATCGGCCTTCGACTTCCTCGCTGCAGCTCGATGTTTTCTACACTATCGCAACCGGCGTGATGATAATACTCTCGACTGGCACGCCCAGGATGAAGCTGCCGCGCAAAGCATCGGCCTTGAAACACTGGGATCGGCCGGCCCGGCCTACTGGATGCGCACCTACTATCGTCATGCGCGCACAATTTATCGCCGCGCCTCGCTGCTCATCGACGACCTGCCACCCGCCCGCAGGTCTTTCTACAAGCAATTTCGCCGCAAACGCAGCCCAATAGCCGGTACCGATTTCTTCCTCGAACACGGTCGTCTCGACCTCGACGAATCGGCCACTGATATCGACGGCGATGCGATTCTGCGCGTCTTTGGCCAGATAGCCGTGCACGGTTACAAATTGAGCCAGAGCGCCGAAGACCGCATCGCCGAAAGCCTTCCGGTGCTTGCCGTTCAGATGCCGGAAGGCCCGTTCCTATGGAACTGCCTCCGTGAAGTCCTGCTCGGCCCTTACTCCGCCCATGCGCTGCGAACCATGCACGCGCTTGGCATCCTCGAGCTCCTTATCCCCGAGTTCCACGGCATCGACTCTCTGGTCATCCGCGATTCCTACCACCGCTACACTGTTGACGAACACACCTTTCTCGTCATCGACAACGTTCACCTGCTGCGCCAACCGCACCACGACTGGGAAAAACGGTTCGCCGCCCTGTTGCCTGAGATCGACCGCCTCGATCTCTTCTTCCTCGCTGTGCTCATGCACGATACCGGCAAAGCGCGGCGTTCGGGCGACCACGCCAATCAAAGCGTCGAGCTGGCCGAAAGCGTCTTCGCCCGTCTCGAATTCGACTCGGAAGAGCGCGAGATCGTCCGCCGCATCATTCGGAATCACCTGGAAATGTCGGTTGTGATGCGGCGCGATATTTTCGCGCCCGAAACCATCCGTGCCTTTGCCGAAAAAATCGGCTCGCAATCACAGCTCAAGATGCTCACCCTGATGACCTACGCCGACATCAAATCGGTGGCGCCCGACGCGCTCTCGCCATGGAAGGCGGAAAACCTCTGGCAGCTCTACATGGGGGCGTCGAATTTTCTCGATCGCAGCGTGGACGAGGATCGCTACCACGTCGATGCCGACCCGGCTCTCCTCAATCGCATCGTCGCGCTAGTCCCTGACCGCGCCGAGGAGCTGCGAACGTTCCTCGAAGGTTTGCCGCAACGCTACCTACAAACCCGCCCACCTGAGCAGATTCGTGCTCACTTTCTAATGGTGCTCGACCTGCCGCAGGAGCCGGTCCAGCTTTCCTTCCGCACCGTTCGCCAGTTAAATGAGATCACACTTATTACCGCCGACCGGCCACTGCTTTTTGCCGATATGGCCGGCGTGCTCTCCGCCTGGGGCATGAACATCGTCAAGGCGGATGCCTTCTCGAACGCCGCTGGCATGATCGTTGACACCTTTCAGTTCACCGACCCGTTTCAGACTCTGGCCCTCAACCCTTCTGAGATCGAGCGCTTTCTACAGAGCATCCGCGACGTGGCCGCACAGCGCGTTCCGGTCGAGAGGCTGCTGCGCTCACGCAGCCACTCGGGAAAGCTCGCGCAGGCCAAGGTCTCAGTCGAGACACGCATCGAGTTCGACAACGAATCCTCAACGCACAGCAGCTTGCTGCAGGTAGTCGCGCAGGATACTACTGGGCTGCTGCGGGAAATCGCCAAAAGCTTCGCAGAATGCGGCTGCAATATCGAGGTTGCGCTCATCGATACCGAAGGCGAGATGGCGATTGACGTCTTTTACCTTACCTCTGCCGGCGAAAAGCTCGGAGAAGCCGTGCAGCGCATACTCACTGCCATGTTGACACAAACTCTCGAACGACTCCGCCACTAGCCTGGGCAGTTGCTCCTACTTCAGGTAGGCCCGCACTAAGTCGATCAAGTCCTCTGCGAGCTCCGTCGGCGCTATCGCGCTTTTCTCCGTTGACAACATGTGATGGCGGATATGGTCTTCCAGTACCTCTGCCATCAGGCTGTTGATGCCGCCGCGCACGTTTGCGAGCAGCATCAGCACATCCGCGCAATCGTCGCCGGTTGAGAGCGAGCGCTCGATCGCGTCTACCTGCCCTCGTATTCGCCGGATGCGCGCTACCAGCTTCTGCTTGTCCCGATCCGTATGGGTCATGATTTTTCTCTTTTCTATATCCTAGGGGGGTATGGTACAAAATACAGGTAGGAATGTAAAGCTTCGCTGGATTTGGCCTGTCTGCAACGGCTGATGAATGGCAAGCACTTTATTTCCGCAGGGATATTCGGCCACTGTAACAGTCCTGCAATCTTGAGAATCGATCATCGTTTTTTGTATCCATTGGCTGGATGCTGACCCTGGCGCGCCCTCGGAGGACCTTTGCGTTTTTTCGTTGCAATTCCGTGTTTGCTGCTGTGCCTGCATCCCGCCGGCGCGCAGTCGCTCGCAGTATTGCCGAACGCGCCCCTTCCCGAACAGCCGATCGCGCGGGCTTCCTATCTACCCATCCTTGATAATCGGTTCGATTTCAAGGACGTCGATGCCAGCGGAAGTAGCGGTTCTCGTGAACAGGTCGCTGCACCTTCCGCTGAAGATGTGACCGTCTTCCCCCATCCGGACAACACGCGATACTACCTGGGCGGGCAGGCGAACAGCATTGGCCAGGTGAATGCGCGCTTCCATTCGCCATACCAGGGAACAAACAGCTTCCTGCCTCCGGTTGAACCCAAGGTATCGTTCGTCGGCACATTCTATTCGGCGGTCCAGCCGCATCGAAATCTGCGTTACAACACAGACCTCATCTTCGATGTCGAGAGTGCAGGCGGACGCGGCCTCAGCCAAGCGCTAGGCCTTGCGGGATTCACGAATCTCGATGTCGTCCGCAACCCGAATCTCGGGTCCGCGCCTTACGTGGCGCGTGGAGAGATTCATCAGACCATCGGCCTGACGAATGAGATGGTTGATGCGGATCGAACGCCATTGAGTCTGGCCACCAAGGTTCCGGTCCGCCGTTTTGAATTCCGTATTGGCAAGATGACCTTGCCTGACCTGTTCGACATCAATCCCGTTGGTAGCGATAGCCATCTGCAGTTCACCAACTGGACGGTCGACAACGATGGCGCCTGGGACTACGCCGCGGATACTCGCGGATATACGGTTGCGGCGTATCTAGAATATGACGATCGCATCTGGAGCGCGCGCTACGGCTTTGCAGCGATGCCAACCGTCGCCAACGGCATTGATCTGGACTGGGCGTTCTCCCGGGCCCACGCCCAGAATATGGAATTCGAGCTGCGGAAGTCTTTCCTGCCTGGCAGGCAGGGCGCGACGCGGATCTTGAGCTATGTGAACAATGGACACATGGGCATTTACAAGGACGCGATCAACGCGTATCTGGACGGGACCACGCCCACGCCGGAAATCGCGTATAACGCACCTTTCGACACCGTGAAGTATGGCTTCGGCTGGAACAATTGGCAGGAACTGACGGAGAACCTCCGGATATTCAGTCGCGTGGGCTGGAACGAAGGGGCGCATGAATCTTTTTGCTACACGGAAGACGATCAGACCGTTTCCTTCGGCGGCGACTATGCCGGATCGCGGTGGCATAATCCAGTCGACAAGGTCGGAATTGCCTTCGTCAGCAATGCCATCAAGAAATACCACCAGATTTATCTCGCCGACGCCGGCCTGGGTTTTCTACTTGGAGATGGGCGGCTCAACTATGGGCGCGAAAATATCGTCGAAGGCTATTACACGCACCACGTTCATACCGGGCTTTTCGTTTCTGTCGGGCTCAGCCATATCGACAACCCGGGCTACAACCGAGACCGCGGCCCGGTATGGGTTCCTGGCGTGCGTGCACATGTAGATTTCTAATCCACGCTATGCAACCGCCACCTTCGGTTTTGACGCAAATTTGCCTTTGTAATACGCAGTCGTGGCGATAATCGCGGGAACGCCAATCGCCGTAGGCAGCACCCACAGCCACCATGCTCCGTGTACGCGGGGTCCGATCGTTACCACACAGAAGGCGGTCCACGCGGCGATATAGCTGCCGATCATGCCCTGCAGGTGGGCGTACCACCAGAACATTTTTGCCTTTGGATGATGTGTAAAGTTCCACATCGCGTTGCCTGCGATGCGCATGCCGATCGCGCCGAAAACGATAGCCGGAATCGCCAGATTCTGCACCAGTACCGGCTTGAACGCCCCGAGCAGCGCAAGGGCTGCGCTCGCCGTGAAGCAGATCACGGCGGCAATCCAGTCGAGGGGCTTTGCTACCGACTCGCCCTTCCATGCTGCCTTCTGCCCCAGCACCCGATAGGCAACAAACGCCGAGTAAAAGCTGAACACGGCGACCAGAGCCAGAAACAGCACAGGCCGGTACAGAGCCATCACCATCGCTGTCGTCGCTACAACCGTCATGCACCAGAAATATATTTTTCCCCACAGCCGGTGAGCCTTACCGCCCTTCGCCGTCACCAAGGCCAGGGGAGCCAGAACGAATGCTCCTGAGCCCGCCGTGATATGAACCGCCAGAAATGCGCGCATCCACAATGGATCCTGCATATGTCACCTCATCAGTTAGTTTGCCTGGTTTGTTTCGGGTTCTCGAGCTCCTTAAGAGTTTCGTTACACCAATTCACCTTTGCTCGGGCCACATGCTCCCCGTAACTCAGGGTCATTAGCCAGAAAGGCTTTTGCGGATCGTTCGCTGCTTCCTTGTCCAGGCGCTTGCGAATGGCCTTGTACGTCGCGAGCGCCCGCTCACACTGCGCCCCATGTTCCGCCACGTGTTCTACGCTCGCACTCGCCGAGATCAACCCTCCAAAAAACAGCTTCAACAAGAATTCATTCCGGGGCACTTCCGCGGCAGGAGGCTTTCGCAGCCACGCATTTAGTTCTTTGCGCCCTGAGGCCGTGAGAGCGTAGACATGCCGATCGGGCCTGCCCGGATTCGTCTCTGTCTCTTTGCTCACGAGCCCCTTTGCCGCCATTTTCCTGAGCGTTGGATAAATCTGCCCATAACCCTCGCGCCAGAAGTGGCCGACAGACCAGCTGCTCAACTGTTTCAGGTCATATCCGGACATCTCCCCCAAACTGAGCAATCCCAACAACGCAAACTGGCTCTGATTCAATCTGGCCATATCTACATAATATATATCTTTTAGATATATGATGTCAAGAAAAGAAGAGCAGCTTTCGCTGCTCCCTTCTATTTCCCTGAAACGACGACTTTTTCGAGCTGTGCGATCTGCTGCTTCATCAGATCAGCATTTGGCCCGGCGGGCGTATAGGTAAGGCAATTGCGCAAGTGGTCGAGGGCCGCAGCATACTCCCCCTTGGAGGCGAGTATCACAGCTAGCATCTGCTCGGTGTTAGGCGCCAGATGTTGCGGATCCATGGCCAGCGACTTCTTCGCGCTCTCTTCCGCGACATCGCGTTTGCCGATGTTGTAGTTGCCGACGGCGCTGTAATACCAGATCTGCGGAGTGCCGACCGGATCAAGTTTCAGATAGTTATTCGCGGCATCCGCAACTTCCTGGTACTTCTTCTGAGACGCGGCCAGCTCAGCCATCGGTTCGTATGGCGGGACAAACTGTGGGTCGGCGGCGATAGCCTTCTCGAACGACGCCAGGGCATCCTGCGGTTTCATCTTTTGCTGCAGCTTGCCAAGCTGATACCAGGCTTCGGCAAACTTGGGATCGATCTGGACCGCCTTTTCCAGGTCATGCTGCGCGCCATCCGGATTTTTATCCGCCTCGGAGCGGGCCTTGTCAAACTTCTTTAGTGCATCCTTGGGAGCCGCGGTTGTTGTAGGACTCACTCCGTAGCCAGATGCGTGTTCATCCAAATGAAGCGTAATTGTGCCGATATCCGGATTGTCCATGAGGTTGCCGTTAGCGATAGTGAGCGCGCTCGATCGGAAGCCGGCCAGAGATGCCCTGACCTCGCACCCCACTAACTGTGCAGCGGTGGCTTTTTGGGCGCCACCTACCTGCGGAGCAATTTCAGAGTTTGACGAATTGCGGGCCGCGCTCTCGATCGCGAAGCCTCCTTTGGCATCCGTTTGAGCGTCGTACTTGACGGTGCCGTTGCAATCGACAATGACGGGTATCGGGTCCCAGGGAAGCGTGCCGCCATCGACCGCGACCTTTCCCGAAAAATACACCCCGCCATGTTGATGTGCGAGTGTCTGGTCAAAATTGGCATATTTGCCCACTCCGCTTGCCATCTCGGCATTTGGATTCGGCGGCGGCCCGGGCGCAGCGCCCCCGCCGCCCCCTTTGGGTTGCGCTGAGGCTGTGACACTCAGCGCCAATGCTGCAAGGACGGCAATAAACAGTTTGACTTTCATAGCTCGCCTCCGAAGACAACAAATTATCTACCTGCAGAGAGACGGTTCGGAAGAGAAAGTTTTCCACCCCGTCTCGTCTTTATTTTTTGGACAGTCGCGTGTCGCAGGATGCGCAGTCCTACTCGTCCTGCTCTCTGAGCTTGGCGATGATCGTGAAGTCTTCGAGCGTGGTGACATCGCCCTTGATCTCTCCACTTGTAGCCAGTTCGCGCAGCAGGCGGCGCATGATCTTTCCGGACCTTGTTTTTGGCAGCTGATCAGTGAATCGAAGATCGTCGGGACGGGCGAGGGCGCCGATCTCCTTTGCTACCCAAGCGCGCAACTCATCCTTCAATTCCGGCGAGGCCTGGTGTCCGCTTTCGAGCGTCACGAAGGCAGAGATCGCCTGGCCCTTCATTTCGTGCGGACGTCCCACCACGGCCGCCTCAGCTACTTTGGGGTGGGCCACCAGCGCTGATTCGACTTCCATTGTGCCTAGCCGGTGGCCGCTCACGTTGATCACGTCGTCTACTCGCCCCATGAGCCAGTAGTACCCATCCTTGTCGCGCCTCGCACCGTCGCCGGTGAAGTACGAGCCGGGTATCTCGGTCCAATACTGCTGCACATACCGTTCGGAGTCGTTGTAGATGGTTCGCGCCATCGAAGGCCACGGTTTGCGAATCACCAAAAGGCCACCGTGCCCTGCCGGCACCGGATCGCCCGATTTCGTAACAACCTCCGGCACAATCCCGGGAAAGGGCCGCGTCGCCGAGCCCGGCTTTGTTGGAATCGCTCCGGGAACCGGTGTCAGCATGATTGCGCCCGTTTCCGTCTGCCACCACGTATCAACAATCGGGCAGCGGCCTTTGCCGATCACCTTGCGATACCACATCCAGGCTTCGGGATTGATCGGCTCGCCCACCGTGCCCAGCAAACGAAGGCTGGACAGGCTGTGTTTCAACGGATACTCATCGCCCCATTTGATGAAGGCGCGAATCGCGGTGGGCGCTGTATAGAAAACCGTGACCTTGTGATCGTCGATGATCTTCCAGAAGCGGTCCAGCTCCGGAAAGTTCGGCGCTCCTTCATACATCACCGTCGTCACGCCATTTTGCAGGATTCCGTAAACGACGTAGGAATGTCCCGTAACCCACCCGATGTCCGCCGAGCACCAGTAAACGTCATCCTCTTTCAAATCAAAAACCAGCTTGCTGGTTAGATATGTCTGAACGGAATAGCCACCAATCGTATGCACCAGGCCTTTGGGCTTGCCCGTCGTCCCCGACGTATAAAGGATGTAGAGCGGGTCTTCTGAGTCGAGCTGCTCGGCGGGACACTCCGTATCCGCGGCCGCAACCAGGTCGTGCCACCAATGGTCGCGTCCCGCCTGCATCTTAATCGCTGAACCGGATCGCTTGTAAACCACAATATTCTTGACTGACGGACAATTTACAACCGCCTCGTCCACTGTCGCCTTTAACTTCACCTCATTGCCGCGGCGATACGACGTGTCCTGGGTGAGAATGGCGACGCAGGCAGCGTCATTCACCCGGTCCACAATAGCATTTGCGGCGAAGCCTCCAAAGATGACCGAATGCACCGCCCCGATACGGGCGCAAGCCAGAACGGCCACAGCCAACTCTGGAGTCATGCCCATGTAAATGGCAACCCGGTCGCCTTTTCTGATGCCCAGCGACTTGAGTGCATTCGCGAACTTCTGGACATCGGCGAGCAGCTCGCCATAGCTTATCCTGCGCACCTCGCCGGGCTCGCCCTCCCACAAAATTGCCGTCTTGTCTGCCTTCCCGTTATGCACATGGCGGTCGAGACAGTTGTAGGAAATATTGATTTTTCCGCCTACAAACCACTTCGCCCAGGGCAAATTCCAGTCCAGAACCTTCGTCCAGGGCGCGAACCAATGCAGTTCGCGCGCGACGCTCTCCCAGAATGCGTCGGGATCAGCGATCGACCGCGCATATAGTTCCTCATACTCCGCCAGGCTGCTCACATGGGCCTTTGCGGCAAATTCCGGCGGCGGCGGAAATACCCGATCCTCGCGAAGGGTCGAATCGAGATTCTGGTCAGAGGTAGTCGAAGAAGCCATGCGCGCGTTGTCCTGCCTTATCTGGGAAATATCGGTGCTCGAGGAATCGATAAGCCGCCAAGGACACACACTAACGGCTCGGGATGAGACCGCGCAAGAGATTTCCTGTCTATACGTATAGACACCATTGGCAAATATCATCGATTCTTTGCATTACACTGACATTTTGCGATCCATTGCCGAGGATTTTCGACTTGGTTAAACCCGCTACCGCGCAGCAGGAAATCCAGAAGCCACGTATTCTCGCCGTCATCCCGGCACGCCTTGGCTCGACGCGATTGCCGCGCAAAGTGCTCCGCGAAATCGCCGGAGAACCTATGATCGCCTGGGTCTACCGCGCCGCGCGAGCCTGTCCCCTTCTCGACCAGGTTCTGATCGCGACCGACTCAGACGAGGTCCTTTCTTTCGCCCAGGAACACAACCTGCCCACGGTATTTACTCCCGAAGACTGTGCAAGCGGGACGGATCGCGTCCATGCCGTTGCCGAGTCGATCGCCGCTGATATCTATGTCAATATCCAGGGCGACGAGCCTCTCCTTCGCCCCGAGCATCTCGATGCGTTGCTTGAGCCCATGGCTCGGCCAGAAGTGGAAGTCTCCACTCTTGCGACGCGCTGTTCGCCCGAGCATGTCCGCAACCCCAACGCCGTCAAGGTGGTCACTACCGCCAATGGCCGCGCTCTCTACTTCTCTCGCGCGACGATACCTTGCGATCGTGACAATGCCGGCGGGATCCTATATCGCAAACATCTCGGTATCTACGCCTACCGGAAGGGAGCGCTCCAACGATTTCCCGGGCTGCGGCCCAGCGCCCTAGAAGCCGCCGAGAAACTCGAGCAGCTTCGCTTCCTCGAAAACGGCATCGATATCTATGTCGCCGACACCCCGTACGACACAATCGGGGTCGATACGGAGGAAGACCTGCGCGCCGTTGAAGCCATTCTCAGCAGATAACGCGAGCCTAAACGGTCAAATCTGCCCCACGCGATTCGCGCCCGAACGATGTGATGAGCGCCAAGCAGCAGGCGACCAGTAGCACTGTGACTGCCAGTACTTTACCGTATCCGCCAAAGCGTTCGGCTGCCCGCGCCTGCAGGACCGAATTACGCGAAGTAATTAGGTTACCGAGCTGGTATGCCAAGCCGGGAAACGTCGCACGCACCGGGCCGGGCGAGAGTTCGCTTAAATACGCAGGCACGACACCCCAGGCTCCCTGCACCATGAACTGCATCAGAAATGCGCCGCCCGCCAATACGTAGAGTGAGTGTCCCAGCGCATAAAACGGAATCATTGGCAGCGACAACAGAGCAGCCGTTATGATCGTGCGCTTGCGCCCGAAGCGTTCGGAGAGCGCCCCAAAGAACACGCCTCCAAGCAAGGCGCCAATGTTGTAAACAATTCCCACCGCGCCCGTGAGCCCTGCAGAAAAACCGTGATCCTTTTCAAGAAACGTCGGGTATAAATCCTGAGTGCCGTGCGAGAAGGCATTGAAGCAAGTCATCAGCAGTACCAGAAACAAGAACGTGGGAGCGTACTGTCGAATTCCGCTCGAGAGTCCCATCTTCGCGTGACCTGAGTTCAAGGCCTTCGCCACGCCGCGCTCGCGCCAAACCGGGGACTCCTCCACTTTCAAGCCGATGTAGAAGACCAGCAGCGCTGGCGCAGCGCCTACTATAAACATGCCTCGCCAGCCCACCACGTGCCCATTCCAGCTTATCTGGGCGAAGAGCGGAAACAGCAGCGCATAGGCCGCCGCCGCCGCCAGATATCCTACCGCATACCCCTCCTGCAGCAGCCCGGAAAAGAAGCCTCGCCCCTCCTTCGGCAACGTCTCGAAAGCCAGCGCCGCGCCGACACCCCACTCACCGCCCATGGCGATGCCAAAAAGCGCACGCAGCCAGTACAAACCATGCAGGGATGTCGCAAAGGCGCACGCCAGCTCGAAAAAGGAGTAGCAGGCAATGTTCAGCATCAGGGCGGGACGGCGTCCGTACTTGTCCGCAAGCGCGCCAAAAAGAAACGCCCCCACTGGCCGGAATGCCAGAGTCAGAAAGAGAGCCTCTGCGACCGCCGATGGTTTTGTCTGAAAATCTTTCGCAATGGCCGAGATGCAGAAGACAAGAATGAAGAAATCGAAGGCGTCAAGCGACCAGCCCAGAAAGCATGCAATGAATGCATGACGCTGCTGCGGGCTGAGGCTCCTGAAAGGGCTCGACATACCGAAGTGGAGAGGCCGCGCAGCGCCTCCACACGAGCTTACCAGAGCGAATTATTTGTCGTAGAAGACCTCTTAGCGCGTCCCCGAGTCGTCCGCCGCGCCGTTTACCGCGGACTGATCTGTCATCAATTCCAACTCCTTGGCTCGTTTGTGGATCTGATGGTGAAGACAGTAAAGCGCCAGCTCCAGGCGGTCTGAAACGCCCAGCTTGTCGTAGATCTTGCGCAGATAGTTCTTGATCACCTGCTCTGTCGTGCCCAGCTGAAAGGCAATCTCCTTATTCCGCTTGCCCTGAGTGATGCAGGCGATGATGGAAAGCTCTTTCGGAGAAAGCCGGGGCTGCGATTTCGGATTGGTAATCGCCGTAGCCTGCGACCGATACGCCTCGATGACCCAATTCACTGACTGGTTATCGATCCAGGTTTCACCAGCGCCAATCTTGCGTACGCACTTTACCAGCAAATCGGGCGAGATCGATCGAGGAATTATGCCGCGCACGCCGCGCCGGTAAAGCTCCACGGTGTTCGCCTCGTCCGCACCCGCCGTTTGCACGATGATCTTGATCTCCGGCGCCGCGCGAACGATCTCCGGAATGGCATTCGTGGTGCCGATGATCAGGTTGCTTTCGAGCACCAGAACATCAGCTGGATGGCGCTCCAGTGCGGCAATCAGATTCTCCATGCGATCCACCTGAGCCACGACGCGCAGATCGTCTTCCAGCGCAAAAACCTTGCGCATGCCGACGCGATAAATTGCTTGTGAGTCCGCCAGCAGGATACGAATGAGCGGGCGCTCCGAAGTTCCGGGCGAAGCCTCACTCGGTGGCGCTTCTTCTCTGCTTCCTTGAATAATGTCAGCCATAACTTTTTGCGCTTCGCAGGCGACTACTGAAAGCTGTACTCATCGATCACAGCTGCGGCGTATATCTCCGAAGACTCGTTGTAAGAACGCACAATCCTTCCTATGCAATGCACAGCCGCGGTCTCATTCGGAGCGATCGTCCCCTTGGGAATTTCAATCAGAAACTCCACCACCGTGCCAGGCGCCAGCAACGCGTCTAGATGAAGAAGCACCCCATTCGCGGAGATATTGTCCGTCACGGCCTCGTATTGTTTCGCCTCAACCATCAAATGCACAGGCAAGGACAACGGAAACCGCACCGCAGTTCGCAATCCGTCCGGAGCCTCCGGCGCCACACGCTCGATTTCTAATTCAGCTATATTTGTAAGCACTCAACCCCCACGACCGACCAACCCTATCGGCTTCTCTTAAGGGTATCTGATCGAAGGCCCTTGCGGAATTACCAAAGTTTACACCGAAAACCCAAGGTAACACAGAAAATAGACGAGGGCACAGGTTACCTGAGCAGAGGCGGCTGAAATGCCGCGGAGGCCCCCACCCAGTCAAGATCGCGATTGTGGTCCACGCCCATCATCTTTCCGCGGCCTAGCCGAACCAGAGGTAACACCGGCTCAAGGTTTCCCCCGTCAGGCCACAGGTAAAGAATGCGCACTTCGGGCTGCGTGGGTCCGTGTGGCGTCTCGATCACGTTTTCGAACTTCACTCGTTGCTGCAGCAGATAATTGTGGCGGTCCTGTGCCCGAATCGCGGCCAGATCCTCATTTGAAGGTGCAAACTGAATTCCCTTCCCGGCAAATGAAAACAGCGGCTTCAGGATCCACTGGTCGCGATCCCGCGGCAACCGGTCACTGCCCCCCTGCTTGAACCACTCGTTCAGGAAGATCGCAGGTGGCACGCACGGGTGATCCAGATAAGGAATCGAGAACTTGCTGATGTGGAAGTACCAGTTGGGGTGGCCGGCCCACTCCACGGCGAACTGCTCGCGGTAGTCGAAGTGCAGGTGAACCTTTTTCTGGATCAGCTCATCTACGATGGCTCGGTTGTAGATACGGTGAATGGGGACCAGCCGGGTTCCTTCGTGGTAGCAGAGCCGGGGCAGTTTTCCGGGTCGATCCTCCGGAACAACCTCGGCGATATCGAGGATGCGAATTCCCAGCCTCTCCTGGGTCACCCGGAAATCCGGTAGCGTCTTCTGGTGCAGGGGATCAATCTCCGTCAGCACGACATGCTCGGGGTGATGTCCACGCAGAATCACGAGGTGCATCAACTTCCAGAAGCTGGCCTCCGTGTGGCCGCCGAGGAAGGCATTCAGGTTCGGGTCGAGGCCAAAGGCCGAGCGATAGTTCTCCGCCAGTACGTACTGGTAGGCGTAAACGGACGGAAACGCCTGCAACTCCACCAGGCGCGGCGAGAGCTTACCGTCCGGCTCACGTACCAGGCCAAAATCTACCGTCATGAAGTGGGGATGCGGCGTCTCGTCCGCCGCTCGATATGCCTCGGGAATCGCCTTGCTCGATGCCGCAAGATAATCCTGGTCGTCTACCAGCCTATACGTCAACTCGGCGCCGATCGAGGCCATTTTGTCCAAGAGTTCTTTGGGAAGAAATATCGGCGTCTCGGCTACGCGAAAACTCACGTGCGATCGTACGCATGCGTCGAGATTGCGCAGAAAGAGGCGGTAGGTCTCTGGGCGAAAGCGCGAATTGAAATCCTGACGGAGCGACGGAATCACGCCAATAGGTTATACCCGCCGCCGGGATTATGGCGGTCAACGAAACCGGCGGGACAACCTGCGTATGTCTTCGGCCAGCAACTGCGGCTCCTCCGCCGCGGCGAAATGCCCGCCGCTCGGCATATCGGTCCACTGCTGCACGTTGTAGCCGCGGTCGATCCACTCCCGTGGCGGAAACGGCTCTTCCTTTGGGAAGCGCGCGATGGCGCACGGAACATGGACGAAATCGTTCTCTTCGAATTGCAGAGGAGCCCTGCGCACTTCGAAATAGAGGCGGAAGGAGGAGTGAATTGTCTCCGTCATCCAGTAGAGAGTCACGTTGGTTAACAACTCATCCAATGTGAACCGGCACTCGAGATCGCCGTCGCAATCCGACCACTTGTGAAACTTTTCAAGAATCCACGCAGCCAGGGCGGCCGGGGAGTCGTTAGGTCCATAGGCTGCCGTTTGCGGCTGGGTCCTCTGCAGGTGAGCATATGCGCCGCTTTCGTCATACCAGCGAGCTGCGTCTTTCAGAAATTGCTCTTCGACTGGTTCGAGAACCGTTCCGGTCTCCAGATAAGGGCGGTAGGAGCCGGGGATGTAGTTCAAGTGGAGGCCCAGGAGACGGTCGGGATGACGCAGCCCCAGCGCCGTGCCGACTCCCGCGCCGAAGTCGCCCCCTTGAGCAGCGAAGAGGTCGTATCCCAGCTCGCCCATGAGACCTGCCCAGAGATCGGCGATGCGGAACAGGTTCATCCCGGGGCGATTGGGCCGGTCCGAGTAGCCGAAGCCGGGAAGCGACGGGACAACCACGTCGAAGGCTTTAGTTTCGTCTCCTCCGTGCGCAACCGGGTCGGTCAGCAGGGGGAGAATCTTGAACATTTCGAGAAAGGAGCCTGGCCAGCCGTGGGTGAGGATCAGAGGGATGGGCGCCGGGCCTTTGCCGCGGGCGTGGATGAAGTGGATACCGACGCCTTCGGCGAGGTATCGGAAGTGCTCGAACTCGGAGATGCGGGCAATTTGGGCTTTCCAGTCGAAGTCCTCGCGCCAGTACTTGCAGATCTGCTTGAGTGATCCGAGATCGAAACCGTACTCCCAGCCTGAGCCGGGAATCTCGTCCGGCCAGCGGGTTCTCGCCAGCCGCTGGCACAGATCGTCCACTGCAGCTTGCGAATATGGGATGGAAAACGGCTCGATTGCCATGGGTGGTGTCCGACCACCATTTTCGCACTGGGAGGCTTATCCGAAGAATTGTGCCTTTTTATGATGCTTCGAACAGTTACCCTCCCGCTCAATTTTCTATGGTTTGTAACCGCTAGATATGATGGGGGTTATTTCTATGGTTTGTAATTAATTCATTCTAGAACGAATGAGTGAAATCCATTGTATCCATTGGACTTACCCCTATGACGACCCCTCTGTGGCTAAATCGACCTGACAAGCCTCTCAGCGAGCCAGAGAGAAGACCCCCAGACCTCCTCTTCGAAACCTACTTCATATTTTATCCGTTTCGGCGAAATGATCGGCTAAGTATTTTGGACTGCAGCGCTAATGAATAGAATGAGTTACGTCTAATTATCGACTCAACTGCTTGACATGTTTGGCAGCGGCCGACGCGCGGTAGAGCACCCGCCGAAGAAGCTGCATCCTGCCTGTAATCTTCTGCATCAGATACATTGACAATAAGTCACTCAAGTGCGAGACTAGACCTCGCAATTGAGCGCAAGCAGGCAGACATTTCAGGAGCACCAATGGCAAAGATTATTGGTATCGATTTAGGAACAACCAACTCGGTCGTCGCGGTTATGGAAGGCGGCGAGCCGAAGGTAATAGCCAACGAAGAGGGCGGACGTACGACTCCCTCAGTCGTCGCTTTCACCAAGAGCGGAGAACGGCTGGTTGGCCAGGTAGCCAAGCGGCAGGCGATCACGAATCCGCAAAACACGATTTATTCGATCAAGCGCTTCATGGGCCGCCGCTATGACGAAGTGACGGACGAGATGAAGATGGTTCCGTACAAAGTGAAGAAGGCCGGCGACCATATCGTCGTCGAGGCTCAGGGCAAGGATTACACCCCACCCGAGGTTTCGGCCATGATTCTTCAGAAGCTAAAGAAGGCGGCGGAAGACTACCTTGGCGGAACGATCACTGAGGCCGTCATCACAGTTCCGGCCTACTTCAACGACGCACAGCGCCAGGCGACGAAAGACGCCGGCCGGATTGCCGGACTCGATGTAAAGCGCATCGTGAACGAACCGACGGCTGCCGCGCTGGCCTATGGGCTGGACAAGAAGAAGGAAGAAACCATCGCCGTATATGACTTTGGCGGCGGCACCTTTGACATCTCCATCCTCGAAGTCGGCGAAGGCGTGATCGAGGTGAAGTCGACCAATGGCGACACGCACCTTGGCGGCGACAACATCGACCAGCGCATCGTGGATTGGCTGATTGACGAGTTCAAAAAGGATGAAGGTCTCGACCTGAGTTCGAAGGGCAACGAAATGGCCCTGCAGCGTCTGAAGGATGCGGCCGAACGCGCGAAGATCGAGCTGTCTACGGCGGTGGAGACGGAGATCAACCTGCCCTTCGTGACAGCAGACGCGACAGGTCCGAAGCACTTGGTCAAGAAACTGACCCGCGCCAAGTTGGAGCAGTTGGTTGAAGACCTCATCCAGAGGTCGATTGAACCCTGCAAGAAGGCGATGACCGACGCCGGTGTAGACGCGAGCAAGATCGACGAAGTGGTGCTGGTGGGCGGACAGACGCGTATGCCGCGGATTCAGCAGGTAGTGAAAGACCTCTTCGGCAAGGAGCCGCATAAGGGTGTGAATCCCGACGAAGTGGTCGCGATCGGCGCCGCAGTGCAGGCAGGCGTGCTGGCAGGCGAGGTGAAGGACCTTCTTCTGCTGGACGTAACGCCTCTGACCCTGGCCATCGAAACGCTGGGCGCAGTGGCAACGTCGATGATTCCGCGCAACACCACGATTCCGACGAAGAAGACGGAGACCTTCTCGACGGCGGCCGATAACCAGACTGAGGTTGAGGTGCATGTGCTGCAGGGCGAACGTCCCCTGGCCGCGCAGAACCGCACCCTTGCGAAGTTCAAACTGAGCGGAATTCCTCCGGCTCCGCGCGGCGTGCCTCAGATCGAGGTAACGTTCGACATCGATGCCAACGGCATTTTGAACGTGACCGCGAAGGACAACGCCACGGGCAAGGACCAGAAGGTGACCATTACGTCATCTTCTGGCCTGAGCAAGGAAGAGGTCGACCGGATGGCGAAGGAAGCCGAATCGCACTCAGCCGAGGACAAGGCGAAGCGCGAGGAGATCGAAGCGCGCAACGGGCTGGATAGCCTAGTCTACAACATCGAGAAGATGCTCAAGGAGAACAGCGACAAGGTCTCCGGCGCAGAGAAGAGCGATGTGGAGACAGCGCTGGCCGATGCAAAGAAGACGCTCGAAGGGCAGCCCAGCGCGGCCGACCTGAACGCGGCGCGGGAGAAACTGACCGCGGCTTCGCACAAACTGGCCGAGGCCATGTACAAGGCCAATGCGGCGTCGGCCGGCGCAGCGGGCACACCGCCGACCGACGGGGGTGCGGCTGCTTCGGGAACCACGGAAGAGAAAAAGGACGAAGGCGTCATCGACGCGGAATACGTAGACGTCGAAGACAAGAAGTAAACGCGGGCAACCGCGATTTAAGTGAGGGGCGTCTCGATATGGGGTGCCCCTCAACCTTTCAGGACTGAAGGAACTGGAATGACCAATACTCTCTGGAAATGCGAACAACTGCGGGCCGGGCAGGTCTGCAACAAAGTGATGTTTGATACGCGCGAGGAAGCGGAGAGCTTTGTCGCGCAGATGCGCAAGGTTGAGCCCGATCTCTTCTGGCGGATGGAAGCGGTTGAGGCGCGGATGGTCTGGAACTGAGGCATGCCTGAGGGGAATGAGATCCACAGGTTCGCCGAGCGTCATGCTGCTGCCTTTCAAGGCAGGCGGGTACATGTTGACTCACCCAACGGCGGTTTTCCCGATGCGGAGATTTTGAATGGAAGGACACTGCGATCGGTTGAGGCTGTGGGCAAGCATCTTGGATATGTCTTTGGACGCGATCTGATCCTGCATATCCATCTTGGGATGTATGGGGATTTCTGGGAGGGCAAGATGCCGCTGCCTCCCGAAAAGGGCGCGCTGCGGCTGCGGATTTATTCGAAGACCGATTGGATCGAACTGCGCGGCGGCACGGACACTTCAGTCTTCAGCGAGGCGAAGTGGAAGGCGCTGCGGGCGCGGCTTGGGCCGGATCCGCTGCGCGAAGACGCCAATCCCACGACTGCTTTCGCCATGATCGAGAAGCGCAACACACCGATCGGGCTGTTGCTGATGGACCAGTCGGTGATCGCGGGGATCGGCAACATCTTTCGCGCCGAGTTACTGTATCGTGCCGGGACCAATCCGGACAGGCCGGGCAAAGAGGTAGGTCTTCCGGCGCTCCGAGGCATCTGGAAGGATGCGCGGGCGCTGATGAAGATGGCGATGGATGACCGCCGCATCGTGACAACGAAGTCGAAAGACAGGCCGCACCGGTGGGGTCCGGTGCTGGATGACGAAGTTCATTATGTCTATCGTCGTCACGGCAAGCCGTGCTACGTGTGCGGTGCGACAATTGAGAGGAAGGACATGGGCGGACGCACGGTTTATTGGTGCCCGGTCTGTCAGAAAGCTTAGGGAGCAGAAGGCTTAACGGAGACCGTATAACGGAGAGCGTGATACGATAGATCGATGATCCGGTCGTTCGGGGACAACGACACTCGGCAGCTCTATCTGACAGGACGAAGTCGGAAGTTTAGGAGCATTGCTAAAGCCACTGTCCGCAAGATTGAGGCGGTGGACTTTGCGGAGGCGCCGGAAGATCTCAGAAATCCCCCGGGCAATCATCTGGAAAGACTTCGTGGCGATCGGAAAGGGCAATACAGTATCCGCGTGAACGATCAATACAGGGTTTGCTTTCGATGGGAAGGCAGAAACGCATGGGACGTAGAACTTGTCGATTACCGCTAGGAGAGAATTCATGTCCATTCCCCGTAAATCATCGGACCGCGGCGTTGCCATTCATCCCGGCGAATTTTTGCGGGAGGACTTTATGAAGCCGCTCGGGCTGTCAGCAAATGCGTTGGCCATCGCCTTGCGGGTGCCCGTGACGCGCGTGTCGGAAATTGTGAACGAACGCCGCGGTATCACTGCGGACACCGCGCTTCGGCTGGCGAGATACTTTAATATGACGCCGGAATTCTGGATGAATATGCAGAAGTCATATGAGCTTGGAATGGCGAAGAAAGAGTTGCTTCGGCGCATTCATGCCGAGGTGCGCCCGGCACCGCGTGACCGCAAAACCGGAGAACTGAAGCAGCTGGCGAGCGCCTGAACCTATAGAGATTAAAAATGCCACCAACCCAGAGCAAAGATTATTACGCCATTCTTGGCGTCAAGAAAAAAGCGACAGCGGAGGAGATTCGCAAGGCCTTCCGCAAACTCGCACGGAAATATCATCCGGACGTAAACCCGAATGACAAGAAGGCGGAGGAGAAGTTCAAGGAACTCTCCGAAGCCAACGATATTCTCAGCGACGAAAAGAAGCGGAAGATTTACGACCAGTTCGGCTTCTACTCCGACCAGATCGATCCAGCCACGGCTGAGGCTGCGGCGCGCGGCGGCTACGGCTATGCCGGCCCAAGGCCCGCAGGCGGCCAGGAGGTTCCCTTTGATTTTGAGGGGTTCGATTTTTCCGGCTTCGGCGGCCAAGGCGGACGCGTCGACGCCGCAGGAAGTGCCCAGACGGGAGGAGCCGGCTGGGGCAACTTCCGCGACATTTTCTCGGGCATCTTCAGCCAGGGCGGCGGGAAAGCGCAGCAGGGGCCTGAACCCGGCACCGACCTTGAGTACCAGGTGAATGTCGACTTCTGGACGGGGATTCGCGGCGGCATAACACGTCTGCAGATTCAACGGCAGGAAGTCTGCCCCACATGTAAGGGAAAAGCTTCCACCGGGGGCGCGCAGACCTGTCCAGAGTGCAACGGCACTGGCCAGGTGACGCAGATGGGCGGCCGGATGAAGTTCAATATCCAGTGCCCACGTTGCGGAGGCTCCGGCAAGGTGCAGAATGCGTGCCCAACATGCCACGGTGCAGGCACGGTGACGCGCACCGAGCAGATCGAATTCCGGATTAAGCCGGGCACACGCGATGGCCAGCGGATTCGCCTGGCGGGCAAGGGCAACGCGGGCGTGAACGGGGGGACTCCAGGCGATCTGTATCTGATTATCCGCACCGGGTCGCATCCTGTGTTTACCCGCCAGGGCGACGATATTAACGTAACCGTTCCGGTGACAGTTGCGGAGGCAGCGCTGGGAGCGAAGATTGACGTGCCGACGATCGACGGGCGGACGCAGTTGAAGATTCCGCCCGGAACGCAGAGCGGACAGAAGCTCAGGATGCGGGAGCGGGGTGTGCCCTCGGCGACCAAGGACGGCAAGCGCGGCGACGAGATCGTGATGGTGGAGATTGTCGTGCCGAAGGTGCAGGACGAGCGGTCGAAAGAGATCCTGCGCGAATTTGCCAAGCTGAATCCGGAAGATCCGCGGGAGCCGGTCTGGGCCAAGGTGTAATGCAGCCTTTGATCGAGACGGCCCGGCTCTTGCTGCGCCCATTGACGCCGGAGGATGAGGTGGCGCTGGCTGCGGTGCTCGGCGACGCAGAGACGATGCGCTGGTATCCGCGGCCGTTGAATGGGGATGAAGTTCGGAAGTGGATCGAGCGGCAGATGGGGCGGTATCCCGAGGGCAACGGGCTTCTCGGGCTGGTCGAGAAGCAGACCGGCAGATTGATTGGGGATTGCCGGGCCAGTGTG
>Ga0210398_10000141_pt1 | contig 90883 bp, 78 predicted proteins | sample IncBWC4OmetaG_FD_161047 | JGI IMG/M metagenome (GOLD analysis project Ga0210398, IMG submission 161047) | Forest soil microbial communities from Barre Woods Harvard Forest LTER site, Petersham, Massachusetts, United States - Inc-BW-C-4-O | ecosystem: Environmental > Terrestrial > Soil >... | reverse complement strand
TTGGTAGGGGCGGTGGGGATCGAACCCACGACCTTCGGCTTAAAAGGCCGCTGCTCTACCACTGAGCTACGCCCCTAACGTAAACGTACGAAACCGCTACACGATAAATGTTGAGCGCGACCGCGCGGACCGGCCCCGCGTCAGCTTCGAGCGGTGTTTGATTCTAGCGTGTGCACGCGAAACGGGCAACCGGGGGAGACGTCGGCGATTGGTTCCCAAAAACAGCTTCAGTCGGCTGACGGGGCTTCGCCAGGTTTCAGAGCGCCGCGCGGGCGTTTCCGTTTCCAGACATAATCCCTGCGAAGCTTTCCCTGATGCTTCTTCACCTGGCCTTCGATTTCGGCGAACGCGGCCCTTGCGCCCGCACGCGCGTCCGAACCGAGTCCAGTTGCCCGGAGTGAACCGGTGGGCAGGGTAAGGTTTAAGGAAAACGCGAACTCGATCCGGCGTGGCGTCTTTTCAAGGGTGCAGTGAATCTGGACCAGATCGGGATCGTAGTGCTTCAGCAAGCGATTCAGCTTCTCGATATGGCGCCCGCACTCTTTCTCAATGGACTCGCGAGCTCCAGGTTCGATGTGACTGTAGTCTATTTTCATGTAATCACCTTCCGGCAAATCGGCTGGCGACCTGAAGCGGCCTGGGCATGAGGCACATCCAGAGTATCGCCGGGGGCCGCGCCGCGCAACCGCCGCGCCCCCAAGCGCACGAATTGACACGCGCGCGGGGCGCGGCATACGCTCGATATGAAGCTGCCAACGAGGCGATCATGCCATCAAAATCCAACTCGGCCGGTGGCAAGCCAGGACGGATTCTCGTCGGACCTGCCGGATGGTCCTACCCCGATTGGAGCGGCATCGTCTATCCCTCGCGGCGCCCGCCCGGATTCCACCAAGCGGCTTATCTGGCCGAATTCTTCGACACAATCGAGATCAATACGTCGTTCTACAATCCGCTTCGGCCCGACCTGGTGGCTCAGTGGCTGGACCGCGTTGCCGCCAATCCGCGATTTCTTTTCACCGCAAAGCTTTGGCAGAAATTTACGCACGAGGAGGGCGCGACCTCCGCCGACGAAAAGCTGGTTCGCGACGGCTTTGATGTGCTCCAAGCGGCCAGACGCTTCGGAGCCATGCTGCTTCAGTTCCCATTCTCATTTCACAACACACCCGAAAATCTCGCGCGCCTAGGGAAGATCCTTTCGAGATTTGGCGACTACCCGCTCGTTGTCGAGGTGCGGCATTCGTCCTGGGCGCAGGCAGAGTTTTATGATTTTCTGCACGAACGCCACGTCGGAATCTGCAACATTGACCAGCCGCTGATCGGCCGTTCGATCAAACCGGGCGAGCGTGCCACTTCCGCGCTGGGTTACGTCCGACTGCACGGGCGCCGCGAAGATACATGGTTCAGCGACGACCCCGAGATGCCCAGCCACGAGCGCTACAACTATTTATATTCCGAACGCGAGCTTCTTCCCTGGGCTGGCAGAATCGAACACGTCGCGGAACATACGAAAACCACCTTCGTGGTAACGAATAATCATTTCGAGGGCAAGGGCGTCGTCAATGCGCTGCAACTGATCCACATGCTCACCCACAATAAGGTCAAGGTTCCCGAGCCACTTCGTCATCGTTACGCTGAACTGGAGGCCATCGCCGACGCGCCATCCAGCGAACCGACCCTGTTCCCCCTCCCGCCAAAATAGAACTTTCGCAGGCTAGGATATTTTGTCGAAGGTTGGCGCACACTTGTCCACACGTGGGAATATCGTTTGTGAAATTAGGGGAACTATTTCTTGAAGAGATTCTCGAAAGCCGTGCGCGCGTCGTTAGGCTTGGCAGCAGCAGGAGCCGCGGGAGCGTTGGTGGCGTAGGTCACCGGCGACGTGTCCTTCTCTACCGTCATTCGAAATTCGAAAAACGTGCAATCGTTTTTCGCGTCTTTCTTCGCAATGTGTTCCGCAATCGGCTGCGTGCACTCGAACTGCTTTCCGGTGTCGAAGTGAACGCACTGCTTGCACGAATGCAGCTCAAAATTGCAGCGAGGGCATGCGCCGTTCTGATCAAATCCGGGCGCGAGCACGGCACCGCAACTCGAGCACCGGGCCCTCATCACAGTTCCGACCATCCGCGGTGTGCGCGGCCCCAGCATGTCCTGTTTCGGATGAGGCTCGCTCGGCCGGTCGGGGCGCTCCGCGCGCGCACGCTTCTTATCTTCGGCTTCGCGGTCGCTATAACCCCGCTGCCTATACTTCCGCTCCATGAAAATCCTCCTAGGGGTTGTCCTATGATACCCCGGAACGCCCCGCGTCAAACGGCATCTTCGTGCACGATGCAAATAACACCGTGACCATCACTTACTGAAAGTGCCGGGTCGCCGGGCTTCTGTCTGTTCTCGGCTCACGACCCGCGTGAGATCCTTCCCTTCGCCCATGATTTCGAGAGACCCTCGAGCGGGAAGTCCGGTTGCAGAAATGCCTGCGGCCGGCCAAAGCCGGCGAGCACCGCCTCCGCCGCCAGATAGCCGCTGCGAACGGCGCCTTCCATGGTGGAGGGCCAGCCAGTGTGAGTCCAATCGCCCGCGAGAAACAGATTCTTCACGCTGCTCTTCTGAGCGGGGCGGTAACGATCCACGCGCGGCTCGGGGGAAAAAGTCGCCATGACTTCTTTGATCACCGTGGCCTTTGTCAGTTGGGCATCGCGCGAAGCGGGAAGAATTTCCGCCAATTCGCGTCTGCAAAGGTCAATGATCTCCTGCCGGGAACGCGGGACCAGATCATAGGACGCACTGATCACCAGTTGCAGGTACTGGCCGCCCGCGGCCGCTGCCCCGTACAACAGGGTCTTATTGAATACCCACTGCGTCGTGTGATCGAGCAGCGTGAGAAACGGCTCGGTCATTACCTGACGGTCGAACCAGAAATGAACGCCCGTGATCGGCGAACTTCGAATGTGCCGCAGGCCTTCCAGCGCACCGCCCGGCTCGCCCATCTCCTTGGGCAGCAGGCCAAGAAGCGCGTTGTGCGGCACGGCGACGACGCAAGCATCGGCAGAAACCTCCGAGCCATCGTCGAGCACCGCGCCCGCGAACCGGCCGTCGCGAATTCGAATTTCCCGGGCTCCCGAGCGCAGCTTCACAAATCCGCCTCGGCGCTCGATTCCCTGGCGGCACCCTTCGTATAGCTCGCCCAGCGGCACCGATGGAATGCCCACGCGACATCCGCCGCGGCTGCCTAGGAAAGCCTTCCAGAAGACGTCGATTCCATAGTGCGCGTCGGTTTGCGCTAGCTCTTCATCGAGCGCGCTGACCAGTACAACGCGCCAGAAGCGTTCGATTGATCTCGGCGTCTGCTTCATGCGCTTCAGCCACTCGAGCATCGAAAGCGATTCGATGCCCTCCGGCTGTCCGCCCGACCACGCAATCGCCAGCAGCGCTTTCGCTATGGCGCGCTTGTCGGCGAAGGTAAGAGCGCCAAAAAATAGAAATGACGGCGCCATGTGTAGCGGCGGTGGAAGCCTCGAGGCCTCGATCGTCGAGCGGCGCCCCTCGCGATCCACGAAATAAAGTCGGTCGTAGAAACGGATTTTGCCGTCGGCACCGGCGCGACGATAGAAATCTGCGAGGTTGGTACAGCATCCGAGCGTCACGTGCTGGCAATTATCCACCTCGGTGCCGTCGGGAAGCGTGTAAGAGGTAGCGCGACCACCCAGGTGCGGGCGTTTCTCAAAGAGTTGGACTTCGATTCCCGCCTCAACCAGCGCGACGGCGGAAGCTAGTCCCGCCAGACCGCCGCCGATCACCAGAACGTTTTGCGAGGGCATCCCTCTTCCACCAGCCCGTCATCCCAGCCGTCAGGAGAAATTGGATTTTTTCGGCGCTCGACAGGGAGACGCGCGAGGAAAAAACATCGAACCCGCGCTCTTCGATCCGCGCGAGTAAGCTGCTGTATGTCCGAATCAATGCCCACAAAGTCGCTCTGCTGTCCGGGTCCACTTGCGCGACAAGCGGAGCGCCTTCTTCATAGAAACGCCACGCACGATCCGCCGAGAACACGAGCAGATCGTGAAGCGGCGGTTTCAACGGTCCTCGCAAATCCCGCTCGCGAACGCTGAACCGGTCGAGGTCCTCGAGCGGCAAATAGACTCGTCCCATCTCATAATCCGGCTGCACGTCGCGAATAATGTTGGTGAGCTGGAACGCCAAACCAAGACGCTCGGCCAAATCCGGCGCGCGCGGATCGCGGAAACCGAAAACGTGCAGGCAGGTAAGTCCGACGGTACCTGCAACACGGTAACAATACTCAGAGAGCCGGTCGAATGTAGCATAGGACGCCACGGTCAGGTCCATCTCTGCGCCCAAAATTAAATCGTGAAAGTAGCGCGTGGGAATCTCAAAGCGGGAGATTGTATCGGCGAGCGCGGGCAGGACTGCGTGCCCGTCCGTGCGGCCCGATGCGGCTTCGTCAAGCAACGCACGCCAATGCGCCAGCCCGCGGCGCTTCGATTCAATGTCGCCAGGCTCGTCCGAGACGTTGTCCACCAGGCGCATGAAGGCGTAAAGGGTGCAAAGCGCGTTGCGCTTTTCCTTGCGCAAGCCGAAAAACGCGAGATAGAAGCTGCTTCGCGCAGCGCGCGCAATCCGATTGCACGCGGCGTAGGAGGCGGCCACTACTGCGGCACCGGAGCCGAGCGCAGAGCGCGATTCAGGTGAAATCGCAGCAATGGGTGCGTCAACGGGCCGCGTATCTGGCAAGGGTACGGTTGCAGGAGGAGCCGAGATCTCGATTTCCCGACCGGACCAATGCGCGAAGGCTCGCGACCCGAGTGCTCGGCCGAGCAATTGGGCTTTCGTCCATTTCGAGAGCGACGGCCGGTGCGAAAGAGTGTTGTACCCCGACGCTTCGATGGCATCCAGAATCGCAATCCCGCCCCGGCTGAAGAGTTCGATATCGGTGCGCAGGCCCCTGTCCACGAGCGGCGCTAACGGCAGTCCGGCGTCAAAAAGCTCCCGCGTTCGTGCGATCAAGGATTTCATCAGCGCGACGTAGCGCGGGCCAAAGCGCCTGGAGACGATGTCCGATTCGGTCAAATCGTGCTTTGCGAGCTCCTCGAGAGGAATATAGATGCGGCCCTTGTCGAGATCGCGCGAAACATCCTGCCAGAAATTCGCCAGCTGCAGGGCAGTGCAGGTGAAATCCGAGAGACGTTGCCGCTCCTCGTCGCGGTAGTCGCACAAGTGAAGGACCAGCCGCCCCACGGGATTCGCCGAATAGACGCAGTAGTTGAGAACACCGCCCCATGTGGCGTAGCGCTGAGTCTTTTGGTCCTGACGGAAGGCGCGCAGCAGATCCAGGTGCAGACGAAGGGGAGTCTGTTTGGCACGAACAGTTTCGCGCAGCGCGATGAACACTGGGTGACACGGTTCCTCGCCATGACGCCAGCAGTGGCGAAGATCTTCTTCCCAGGCGCTCAGCAACTCGAGAGCCCGAGCGCGATCGGAGATTTCGTCTCCAAGATCGTCGGACCAGCGGCAATACGCGTAGACATTGTAGAAATGCTGATGTAGCTCGCGGGGAAGAAGCCACGAGACGACCCCGAAATTTTCGTAGTGGTGCGTCGCCAGCCAGCGCGTGTAACGCTGCGCTTCCGCCGCACTGCAGCCCTCGGGCGGCAGGTTGCGCGCAATTTCGAGTTCGGGAGTGGGCAACATCAAATCGGTTGGCGAAAGGATCGCGGCGGCGGAATTGGAGGATCCTCAGGGAATGATTGCAGTCTTCAACTCGCCGTTGCGGTTCTTCATGTGCTCAAACACTCCGGGAAGCTCCTCGAGCGGAACTTCTCCGGTAATGAAGTCGCTGGCGCGAATTTCTCCGCGCACGATGGTATCGAGAGCCTCGCGAATGAATCGCGGCGTATGGTGGAACGTGGACTTGATGCTGATCTCTGAATAGTGCAGCGCGCCGGGATCGATTTTCACTTCCGTGTTCCGCGGGCAACCGCCGAATAGATTCACGGTGCCGCCTTTGCGCACCATCTGGAGCGCCCATTGCCACGTGGCCGCCTGCCCCACCGCTTCAATCACCGCGTCCGCTCCGCGCCCTCCTTCCGTCAGATGGCGCACCAGGCTGACCGGATCGTCGATTTTGGAGACATCGTATGCGGCGACGGCGCCCAGACGTTCGGCCGCGCGCATTTGACTATCGCGCTTGCCGACGGCGATCACGCGCACGTGACGCCCGGAAAGAATGCGGATGAATTTCAGACCAATCGGCCCGCAGCCGATGACGACCACGGTGTCACCATCATGAATGCCCGTCTCATGAATTCCGCGAAGCACGCAGGCGAGAGGCTCGACGATCGCCGCATCGAGGAACGAGACGCTGTCCGGAATCTCGAGCATGTTTTCGCGGACAATTCTTCCCGGGATGCGGATGTATTCGGCGTAAGCGCCGTTGTTGAAGAGCAGATCCTCGCACAAGTTGGGCTGACCCTTGCGGCAGAAGAAGCACTGATTGCACGGCGCGGAATTGGACGGAACCACGCGCATGCCTTTGCGCACACCGCCATTGACGGCGCTGCCCTTCTCTTCCACAGTCCCCGAAAGCTCGTGGCCGAAAAGCGCGGGCGGCTGAATCATGCGCTCGTGAAAGCCCTGCTTCCAGACCTTCAGATCGGTGCCGCAGGTGAGAGCAACTTCCACGCGAACCAGCACGTCGTCAGCGGCGAGACGCGGGATATCCACGCGCTCGATCTTCACGTCCTCTGAGCCGTAGAGGACCGCGGCCGTCATGTGCCCGTTTTTTTCTGACTTGCTCATTCGTGCGCGATCATAACTTTCAGGGTATCGCGTTTCGGATGCGCCGCCAATTCCAGCGCGTCCGCGATGCGCTCCAGCGGGAAGCGGTGTGAAATCATCTCCCGCAACGGCATCCGGCGGTCGAAGACCAGCGCCGCGGATTCTTCCTGGTCACCGAGCGACGCGCTGTAACTGCCGAGAATTTCCTTCTCTTCAACGCCGACTGCCGCGGCAGGAAACTCGAGCTGCAGCACCGGGTCGTTGTGAGCAAACAGTAGCACGCGTCCACCCGGCCGCGCGAGACCCAGCGCCTCCGGGATCAATGCGGGGTTGGGCACAGCCAGCAGTACCGCATCCGCGCCGCGCCCGCCGGTAAGGCCGCGAATTTCGGCGGCAAGCTTACCTTCAGCAGGATCAAACGATTTCGCAGCACCGAAGCGCACACTCGCCGAACGCCGTCCGGTCATCGGATCGCTGGTGTAAACGGTCGCTCCTTCATTCTTGGCGAGCGTCATCAGAAGCATGCCGATCGGACCCTGCCCGATCACGAGAACGGTTTCACCGGGCGCGACGCGCGCCTTGCGGACAGCTTTCAGGCACGTGTTCACCGGCTCGACAAATGTGGCTTCCTCGAAACTCACGTCCGACGGCACGGCAATCATCCCGCGCTCGACGATCCAGGGCATGGCGCGAACGTATTCAGCAAAGCCGCCGCCATTGGGATCGAAGCCGGCGGTCAGCCCTACTTTCTTGTACCCCGCACACTGCGAGAACAGTTTCCTTTCGCAATAGAAGCACGCGCCGCAGGGAATGTGGTGAAAGCTAACGACCCGATCGCCGGTCTTGAACTTCGTAACACCGAGCCCTGTCTTCACAACAGTGCCAGCGAGCTCGTGTCCCAAAATCTGGGGTGGCGCAATAAACCCGTGATGGATCTTCTTGATGTCCGTGCCGCATATTCCGCACGCCGCCACGCGGAAGAGCACTTCGCCGGCGCCGATTTCAGGAATCGGAACTTGCTCGACGACTACGCGGCCCTTGCCACGGTAGACGCCGGCGCGCATGTGGCCGCCATTACCGGGGCGAGACTCGGTCGATCCAACTTGTGTGATCGTGTGGCTCATACGGCCAACGCCTCGCCCTTCGCAATCTCCGGTCCAGGACTCAACTCGGCACCGAGAATATACGCCTCGAGAAATCGTGCGAGCGCTGCTGCCGCACGTTCGCTTTCATTTGCGAGCCGAAGCAATCCGAGGATTCGACCCGGTTTCCGTACCACCTGCCCGATCACTTTCGGAATGCTCACGGCGCCGCACTCGTCAAAAACACCGTTGAAATCGAGCGGAAGATTCGAGTCCGCGCCGTCGCTGATCGCGCGAATTGCCACAGACCGAATTCCCCTCTGCGCTGCCGCCGCGAGAATATACAGGCTCTCCATATCCACCGCATCGCCAGATGAACTCAGCGCAGACTTTTCTTCCGCCGTGGAGACGACCTGTTCGGAAACGAGAAAGGTCTCGACGAGTTTGGCGCCGAAAGCCTGCGCGCGCGACACCAATTCCGCGTCGCAGTCGAGCTTCCGCGTGCCCATGACGTCAGCGACACTCCGAGCGGCCAGAACCTCGCCGGGAGCATAGGATGCCTTGAGGCTGCCGGACAGACCAGCGACGATGCAGATGTCGGGCTCTGCGTCGAAAGCATGTGCCAGAGCGCGCTGCGCCGCCAAACGGCCCGCACCGGTGAGAACAACGCGCAGTTCGCAGGAACGTGATTGAGAAACGTAGGTCTGGTCCCACGCGTCCGTGGAAAGGCGTTCGAAACCCCGCAACTTTCGCCAAGAGGCGAATTCATTTGCGAGCGCAAATGTAATGAGGACTTTCATATTTCAACCAACAACCCTAATGATCGTTCTGCGACTCAGGGGCTCTATCCCCCGCTTATTATTCACGATACACCGCGACAAGCGCCGCGGTAGCCAAAAGCTATATGTAGGTTCCCGTATAGAGTATCAAAAAGTCACGCGGCTTGCGCGTGCGCGACCCGTTTTGTTCCCGTACGTCCCCGGAGATAGCCGTGCTCGCCATACCAGCGAACGGCGCGCTCAAGCGCCGGCTCCACCGCGCCCGGCTTAAAACCCAGCTCCCGTTCAGCCTTTCCGCTTTCAACGAACATGCGATGCCGTGACATCTTCACGCCTTCCACGGGAATCCGGGGCTCGCGACCGCTAAGGCGCGAGAGAAACTCCTCCGCGTATCCCGCTGCCAGAGCCACTGCATGCGGTAGGCGCACGCGCGGTGCGGAGCGCCCACTAATAGACGCCAGAGCGTCCAGAATTTGCTTTAGCGTCATATTGCGTCCGCCGAGAATGTAGCGCTCTCCGATCCGTCCCTTTTCCGCGGCCAGCAGATGCCCGGCGGCAGCGTCCTCAACTGGCACGAGGTTCAAACCTGTATCCACGTAGGCCGGCATCTTTCCATTCAAGAAATCAACAATGATGCGTCCCGTGGGTGTCGGCTTCCAATCGCCGGGTCCAACGGGCGCAGTTGGGTTGACGATGACGACAGGGAGGCCCGCGTCAGCGGCCTTGATTGCTTCAAGCTCCGCCATGAACTTCGAACGCTTGTAGTGTCCGATCATCTGACGAAGCGTTGCCTGCGTTTGCTCGTTGGGAAGCGATGAGGGATCGTCCGAAACGGCAATCGTCGCTACGGTACTCGTGTAAACGAAGCGCTCAACACCCGCCTGGCCCGCAACGTCGAGAAGGCGGCGCGTGCCCCCGACATTTGTCTCGTAAATTTCGTTCGGGTTTCGAGTCCACAATCGGTAATCGGCAGCGACGTGGAATACTCGGTGGACACCCTTCATGGCACGAGCGAGCGAAAACCCATCCTGTAAATCACCGACCACGCGCTCAGCGTTCCAACCGTCAAGCGCCTGCAGATTGCTGGTGCTACGAATGAGTACGCGGACAGAATGGCCTGCGGCGACTAGTTGGCGGGCAACGTGGCTCCCGAGGAAGCCCGTGGCGCCCGTGACGAGCGTGGTCATGGAGTGCGGAAAACCTCTTTGGCCGGTCCCATCAATGCGCGTTGGCTGCTTGCATTTCTTCGGCGGCGACTTGCACGCCAATATAGTTCCGCCGACCCTGGCGCAAATTATCGTAGCGCGCCAGCGCGTAGAGCGGAAAAGAATTTCGATACAAATGGTATTTCAGATAGAACACCTGCGGAAAACCGGTGCCTGTGAATTCGGGTTCGTCCCATGTGCCGTCGTCGTTCTGATGCGAGACCAGCCAGCCGACCGCGCGCTCAACTGCAGGATCGTCTGCGCCCAGTACAGCGAGCAGACCGATCAGGCCCCAGGCTGTCTGCGAGGCCGTGCTCCTCCCTTTCGCCTTTAGCGTGGGATCGTAGTAGGAAAGGATTGATTCGCCAAAACCGCCGTCGGAATTTTGCACGGACCGAAGCCATTCCGCGGCACGCTGGCATTCTGGAGACGATCGGAGTCCAAGCGTCTCGAACGCTCGCAGCACACCGCTGGTGCCATAGACGTAGTTCACGCCCCAACGGCCGAACCAGGAGCCATCCTCGGTCTGGTCGTGGCGCACGAATGCGGCCGCGCGCTCCACAGCTGGGTTCGTCGCCGGCCAGCCCATCTGTCCAAGGCATTCCATCGCGCGTGCGGTGACATCCGCCGTCGAAGGATCCAGCATCGCATTGTGATCGGCGAACGGAATATGGTTGAGGAAATCGAGATTGTTTTCGTGGTCGAAAGCGCCCCAGCCGCCGTCTTCGTTCTGCATGCTCACGAGCCACGCCAGGCCTCGGCGGATTGAAGCATGCAAGCGTACCGGTTCCGGATCGTCCACGCGGCCCAGCGCCATTAAGACGAATGCGGTGTCATCCACGTCAGGATAAAAGTCATTGCGAAACTCGAAGGCCCAGCCGCCCGGCTCTGCATCGCGATTCTTCACCTGCCAATCGCCAGGCCCAAGAATTTGATTGTCCACCAGCCAGCGCGAAGCAGCCAGGAGCGCCGGATGCGCGGGGTCGAGGCCCGCCTCTTCCAGCGAAACCATGGCGATCGCTGTGTCCCACAGAGGCGAGATGCAAGGCTGGACGCGCAGCGTATCCGCTTCCTCGATTTCATAACGTGCTAGGAAGCTGATTTCTCGCGCGAGTAGAGGATCGGTCGTGTCGCCGCTCTCCGCCGCTAGCGCAAAAATTGAATTCATCATCGCCGGATAGATCGTGCCAAGGCCTTCGCTGCGCTCGAGGCGTTCCAGCATCCAATTCCGCGCAAGGGACAACGCGAGTTTGCGGAAAGGAAGCCACGACAGCTTTTCATAGAACTTCACGCCACGACCCAACGCGAGAAAGACGTTCTTCCAGGAGACAACGCGCCTGTCCCAAGCAAGCGAAGGCGGCCTCGCGCCAGGATTGCGGAAAAGCTCTTCAACCGTAACGCCTTGCGGCAGGCTCCACGCGGGCTTGTGCGCATATACGATCGCCAGGGGAATCACGATGCCGCGGGTCCAAGACGACATCTCGTACAAGTTGATCGGAAACCAATCGGGCAGGAGCATCAGCTCCGGCGGAATGGCGGGCACGAAATTCCAATCAATGGCGCCGACCATCGCGAGATAGAAACGCGTGTAGGAATTCGTCGCCTCGAGGCCGCCGAGCTCGTGAATCTTAGCGCGGGCTCGCTCGAGATGCGGAGACCTCGCGTCATCGCCCGCCAACCGCAGCCCGACCCAGGCTTTTACAGTTGCGTTCAGCTCAGCCGGACCGCCATAGAAAATATTCCATCCGCCGTCGGGAAGTTGGCGGTCGCGGATATACTTGGCCAGCTTGGGGATTTTGGGCGAATCAGATTCGCCAAGGATGTGAAGGTACAGAATGTAATCGGATTCGAGAGTGGTATCAGCCTCAAGCTCGCCCCACCAGTAACCTTCCTGGGTCTGTGCCGAGAGCATCCATTTTACGCTCCGGCTGACTGCTTGCTCGACCGGGGATTCGGCACTTCGGCGAGGAGCTGTGGCCGCGCCATGTGCCGCGCTGCCCTTCGGGAACTCTACTTGTAGTCTCGCTTCCGGTCCCATCAACCCCTCAGACATATCTTGTCACTGACAAATCGGGCGAACCCCACAGTTCAACCACCGGGAAACCCAGAGAAATGCCCAATCTCCCGGTAATGCAGGTAGTTACAGGCTATCTCGGCATTATTATCTTTCGTATCCGAGCTAGGGTCAACTGAAAACGCGCTCCCATTTCCAGCTAGGACACGCCCAGTAGGATGTTGGGAAACCCTGCTGTGGCTGCCTGACGGCCTTCATCGGGTGAATATCGTGCGAATCGCGCGGGAGCCAGCGCAGCTGGCGGCGAATGGAAAACGAAACCGAACACGAGGCCCAAGGGATTGGGCTGCGCCACTGCCCGGCCGGACGCCCGGACTATCGGCTCTGCTTCCTCTCTTCGAGTCGCCGAACGCGCTCGGCGAGGTCCGGCAGGCGCGCGAACCAGGCATATTGCTCCTTGAACTTCTCCAGCGGGCGCGCCGGTGTTCCCCACACCGTCTGCCCGCCGCGAATCGTCTTGCCTGTAGGTATGCCGGCTTGTGCCCCAACGATTGCGCCGTCCTCAATCTTGCAATGGTCTGCGATTCCAACCTGGCCTCCCACAATCACGCGCGTTCCGATGATGCTGCTGCCCGAGACTCCGGTCTGCGCAGCGAGTATGGAATGTTCGCCGACTCGAACGTTGTGGGCGACTTGAACCAGATTGTCGATTTTCACGCCGTTACCGATCTCGGTTGATTCGAGCGAGCCTCGATCGATCGTGGCGTTCGCGCCGATTTCCACATCGTCGCCAATCTCGACGGCCCCGATCTGGGGAAATTTCCAGTGCCGCCCTTCACCGAAGACGTAACCAAACCCATCGGCTCCAATGACCACGCCTGAATGGACTTCCACTCGATGTCCGAGATGCGATCCCGCATACAGTGTGACGCGCGGGTGCAGTCTGCAATTTTCGCCAAGGCGCGCTCGACGGCCCAGGAAACAAAATGCCTCGATCACGGTTTGGCCGCCAATTTCAGCCTCTTCTTCGATTACGACGTACGCTCCGATAGAGACGCGCGCACCGATCTTTGCATTCGGAGCAACAATTGCCGTCGGATGAATCGCAGCGGCCGGCGCGGATTCCGGCAACAGCCAATGGGCCGCCTTCGCGAAAGCGAATTTCGGCTCGTTGACTTCGAGGATCGTCTTGCCAGCGAGCCGCGTGGCACGCGGCGCCAGCACGCATGTCGCTGCGGAACCAGCCGCCCGCGGTTGATGGCGAGGCGAATCCAAATAAATCAGATCCCCCGCTCGCGCGCGTTCCGGGGAGGCAACGCCCGATATCTGCGCACGCGGGTCCCCTTCGAGTGTTGCCCCTAAATACTCTGCAAGTTCACTGGCTGTGCGAGTCATCGTTCCCTCACTTGTCGTGTCCCGAGAAACCAAGGCCGAGAAGCCCCGAGCGGGCGGCCACCGTAGCGACTAAAACGGATAGAGCGGCTTCTCGCCGGGTGGACGAGTCTTCCATCGTTTGTGAATCCATAGCCACTGGTCGGGATGCGCGCGGACGAAATCCTCAATCACGCGAGTGAACCGCGCCGTGTTCTCGATGACGTCGGATCCCTCGTTGCCCGTCCGCGCAACTTCCAAGGCGGGTTCGAACCGGAGGCGATACCTGCCGCAGCCTTCATCCCACGACAGGAAACCCGGCACGACGGCCGCCGCTGTTCGCAGCGCAATTCGAGCGAGGCCCGACGTAGTCGAAGCCGGCACTCCGAAAAAGTCCACGAACACGCTTTCTTCGATATCCGTATTGTGATCCGCGAGAACGCCAACCGTGCCGCCGTCGCCAAGAACTTTCAAAATCGCACGAGCAGAGCGATTTTTCTCGATCGGCTGATTCCCGGACCGGCAACGATAGCCGTTGATCAGCGCGTCTACTCGCTTGTTCGCGATCGGGCGAACAAGGAAATGCAGCGGGTGGCCGTATAGGGCCTGCGCGAAGGGAGCGAGTTCCCACGCACTCATGTGACCGGTGAGAAATAAGACGCCTTTGCCGCGGTGGCGGGCTGCCTCGAAATTTTCGAATCCGTCCACGACAACGATGCGTTCGATTGTCTCGCGCGTGTACTTCGGAAACTGCGAGAACTCTCCGGCCATCCAACCTATTTGCCGGATCATGCCGCGGATCACGCGCCGGCGCCGCGCATCGGTCCAATCGGGAAACGCGAGGCGAAGATTGAACATTGCCGAGCGGCGCAGGGGTGCTCGGACCGCGTATGCAACGGCCGCAAAACTGGCTCCAACAAACCTCGCCGCCGGCCTCGGCAAGAGCTCCAGCAATTTCAGTCCGGTCCATGCCGCGGCATACTCGAACGATTCCCGCATCGCCGCCATTATACGGTTAGCAAGTTCAAATTGAATCCGCCGATGCTAGACTCGTGCCCGCCTTGAGCGAAATCCGTACGAACGAGGGCCATCGCCCGGCGCGCTGGACCGGCCCATTGTCCGCAGCGGCGATCGGCATTTGCCTTTTCGGCAATCTGGGCGCCATGGGTCTCGTCGGCCCGGACGAGCCGCGGTACGCCTGGATCGCGCGTGCGATGGCCGAGACAAGCGACTGGGTTACGCCGCGTCTTTACGGGCAGCCGTGGTTCGAGAAACCAGTTCTGTACTACTGGGCCGCAGCACTGGGATTCCTGCTGCACCTTTCCGCAGAATGGGCCGCAAGGCTGCCTTCAGCCTGCGGCGCGTTGGCTGCGGCCCTGACGATCGCGTGGCTAGCCAAGAAACATTACGGCGGTGACGCGAGTTCTCTTGCGAGTCCGGTGTTGCTCACGCCACTGCTTTTCTCGACGAGCGTCGCGGCGATCGGATTCGCGCGCGCGGCGACTCCCGACATGCTGTTCAGTGCAACGATCGCGTTGGCGATGGCGAGCGCAGCGATGGTGTTTCGCCGCTCAGGCGCTTTGCGCGCGGCAGCCCCTGCGTCCTCGAGCATCAACAGGGACGCGTGGCCGCTCGTGCTCTTCGGCGCATTTCTGGGACTGGCCGTGCTGGCAAAGGGTCCCGCGGCAATTATCCTCGCGGCCGGAGCGATCGGATTTTGGGCGCTTGCAACAAAACATTGGCGCGATGCGATTCGCTTGGCGCATCCGTTTGCGATTGCTGCGTTCTGCTTCGTGGCGCTTCCGTGGTACGTGCTCTGCGCGGTTCGCAACCCAGAATTTCTGAAAGTTTTCTTGTGGCAACACAATTTCGAGCGGTACCTCTCGCCGATCTTTGAGCATCGGCAACCGTTTTGGTATTTCGGGCCGATCGTGTTGCTAGCTCTTCTTCCTTGGACAGCGTTGCTCTGGCCAGCTGCCCAGGAGGGAGTCCGGCTCTGGCGCGAGCATTCCTGGAAGAACTCTCCGGGATTCTTCTTCGCCTGCTGGGCCGTATTCCCGGTTCTGTTCTTCAGCCTGTCGCAGTCCAAGCTGCCCGGATACATACTGCCGGCGACACCTGCGCTCGCGCTGCTCTGCGCCATTGGTGCCATTCGCGCTTTGAACTGGAGCGCTGCGGTCAGCGCCACACTCCTGCTCGTTCTCTTCGCCGCGTGGATCGTGCTGGTAGGCGCTGGCCTCCATGGGGTGCACTCGCTGATCGCAGAACATTTCTGGTTAGTCGACACATCCGGTCATTTGACCGTCCTGCGATCATTTCCGCTTGCAAGTCTCGCTTTCGTGGCAGCGATCGTGATTGCGGTGGTTTTCTATAAGCGGCCCGGGATCGCGGTGCCGATCCTGGCATTCTGCCTGGCGGTAAATGTCGAATTTGTGAGCTTGGGTGAGCTCCCCGTGCTCGACGCCTTCTACTCGGCAAGGCCTCACGCGGCATTCATGCACAACGACCAGCGTCCAGATCGAATCTTCGCCTACCGCTTGAGCCGCAGTTGGGGCTGGGGCCTGGCCTTCTATTTTCGCCGCGAGCTTCCGGAGTGGTCGCCGGACGATCCCATGCCGGCGCTGGTGCTGACGACCCAGGATGGCCTGGAACGAATCCGGAAACTCGGCAGATTCACTGGAGATTTGGAGCAAATGCAGCCGGGCCTGGTGTACGTTCCGATTGGCCCGGTCGCCGGCGCGCGTTAGCGCCCAGAACTCGGCGGGATATATTGAAGGAAGAAGTTGACGATCTGGCTTTCGTAGGTCTTCCGGTCATCATCGGTCATGTCGCGGTAACTCAAACGCTCGCGCAACGCCTGTTTGGGATCTGGCGCCTTCACGAAGAGCCGTAGTGTTTCATCCGCAAGCGCTGCCCGATCGTCGGCTTGTACGAATAGTTTGGGAATTCCACCGGTGCTGCCCAGGCGCGCAGAAACGGGCGGCTCGTTTCGGTAGGAGTAGTTCATCATCCGAAATCCGAAATCGGTAAACCGCAGCACTCCAGGCAAGGAGTTGAGTCCGGATTTTTTCACCTCGATCTGCAGCATGGCGCCCGGGTCGTCGTAGGCATCGTCAACCGCCAACGCTTTGATTCGTCGATCGGTTTCAGCGACTTCCAGAGCCGCGTATCCTCCCATATCCACTCCCCACAATCCAAAAGTTTGCGGATCCACATCATCTCGAGCTGAGAGCGCTTGCACCGCAGCGCGCAACTCATCCGTCTCTCGATAACCGAGCGCCGTGAGGCCCAGGCTGGTGCCGTGCCCGGAAAAATCGAAAAGGACAACGTTGAATTGATGGTCCTGCAATGCGGTGACCAGTGTCAGCACGTCGGCTCGTTGCGACTGATATCCGTGACAGACAACCACCGTGGGGGAGCCGCGCAATCCGGGGAAAAGCCAGCCTTCACGCTGTACTCCGCCGGCGACGGGAAATGAAAAAGTGGCGGGATGCCCCATCATCACGCTCAGATCGAACGAGGCGGGGTTCCGAGCCGGGCGAAGAATCTGGTAAAGGAGAAACCCTGAAATGGTAGAAACCGAAATAAAGGCGAATAGCAGCAGCGCCAGGAGTCCAGAGAAAGCCTTGGCGAGACGCGTTGTGGGATAGCGGAGCTCGGAAAGGACGGCCATCTAAGCGCGGGCGCTTCAGCGTACGCGCCTCATCGAACGGATGTTAGCACATTTCCATTCGAACCCTGGTCCCGCAGAACCTAGGGTGTGCCATATCGGAGTGGTTGGGTTCCTGCGCGGGGCGAAGTTATAATGCCCCGGGGAGATGGCGCGTGGCTTCCATGCAGATTGTTGACCTACGACAGCTCCACTCGAGGTCGCTCGAGAGCCTGTTTCGAGAGGAAGCCGAGCGCTGGCGAGACGAGTTGCAATGGGACTATCGCCCGTCCATTGACCTTGTCCGGAAATTCATCGACTCGCGCGCGCTAGGCGGATATGCCGCGGTGCAGGATGGACGTCCAGCCGGGTACGGCTTCTACGTCCTCGAGGATCACAAAGGACTCATCGGCGGACTTTTCGTATCCGCGCAACATTCGCAAGGCCCAATCACCCAACGCCTGCTGACCGAAATGCTGGGTGCACTGCGAGCGACCCCGCGCCTCGAGCGCATCGAAGCTCAACTGATGCCCTTTGGAACGGAGCTCGATCCGGCATTCCTCTCGCAACATTTTCGGCTGCACGCTCGCCAGTTCATGCTGCTCTCGCTCGACACAGCCAAACTCTCGAACAAACTGTCTTCGACGGGATTGCGCATCGAGCCGTGGACCGACCGAGCATTCGAGTCCGCCGCGCGGCTAATCCAGCTTGCCTATGCGAATCATGTGGACGGGCGAATTAACGATCAGTATTGCAGCGAAGCGGGCAGCCTACGATTCCTGCGCAATATTGTGCTCTTGCCGGGTTGCGGCCAGTTTCTGCCAGAGGCTTCGTTTCTGGTGCGTCCGGCAACGGGCGACCATCCGGTCGCGATGATCCTTACATCAACCGTCGCGGACGGCGTGGGCCACACAACACAAGTTTGCGTGATGCCGGGATATCAAGGCGGCGGCATCGGCCGCCGGCTGATGGAGCACTCGATCGAAGCGCTGCGACGGCACAAGTACAAATCGCTGTCGCTGACCGTCACGACGATCAACAAACGAGCGGTCGAACTATACGAGCACCTCGGCTTTCGCACGGTGAAAACGTTCGCGGCGGGAGTCTGGCAAGCGTAGGTATCTTACTTCTTCGCGCGGTCCTTCAGCAGCCCCTTCAGCTCATCCATGAATTCCTTGACGTCCTTGAAGTCGAGATAGACCGACGCAAAACGGACATAAGCGACCTTATCGAGTTTTTTCAAATGGCTCATCAGCAGGCCGCCGATTTCTGTCGTCGTGCGTTCGCGGTCCGCAGCTTCACTTACAAACGCCTCGGCCTCATCCACGATGGTTTCGAGCTTCCCGACCGGCACAGGCCGCTTCTCGCAGGCCTTTAGCAATCCCTGCAAAATCTTCTGGCGCTCAAATTTTTCCCTGCGGCCGTCTTTCTTAATGACCATGTAGGGAATTTCGTCAATGCGTTCATACGTGGTGAAGCGACGATTACATTTCAAGCATTCGCGGCGGCGACGAATCAAATCGCCGGTTCGTGCCTCGCGCGAGTCGATCACTTTGTCGTCCAGGTGCGCGCAAAAGGGACACTTCACTGCAGCCTCTCCTTCTCTCCAGCGGATAATTTTCCGCCGTGCTCGGCTTCCGCCAGTAGCTTAGCCTCCCCCGCTCGCTCCTCGGCCCGGGCCATCTGCCGCAATTCTCCCATCGACCATCCCTCTCTGATCAGCAAGGGCAGTCCTGCCAAGGAGCACCCCGCGAAGGTGATCAGCCACAGCACCATCGTGGCGATCGCCGCAGGCTCTTTTTCTACCCCAAAGATCAGCGTGAAGACAACAAAAGTGGCCAACTGCGACCCTCCGCCAACGCCGGGAAGCTGCGCTGCCGAGCCGACCATCGTGAACGCCACAACCAAAGTGGCGCCCGCAAAACCAAGACCGGCGAGCTTGCCTCCAAAAGCATGCGCGACCCACACATATATGGAAACCACTAGCACCCAGTGCGCCACCGTATAACCAGTGAGTGCTCCCAGATCGCTCCACGTGCGAACGCCGCGTAGTCCGTCGCTAAATCCTTCGAGCAGCACCGCTATCTTCTCGCGCCAGCCTGCGCGCCACTTCGGGTGTTCCAGTTTTTCCGCGAGCCACGCGGCACCGTGATATCGAAAATAAATCAGAAACGCGATAACGCCTACGAGACCTATGAGAAGCAGCGCACCAGCCGAGCGAGCAACCCTCAACAAAAGATCGTTTCCAGCGCCAGCCATTTCCTTCCGCTCGAACAACAATAACGCCACGACCGCAAGAGACGCGGTTGCCGCCATATCGAACACGCGCTCGAGCACGTAAACGCCAAACATTCCAGAAATCGAAAGAGAACTCTTCCGCGCGATCAGCACGGGCCGAATCGGCTCCCCGGCACGACCGAGCAGGAACGTGCAAGTAAAACCTGCAAGCGTGGCACCATACACATCCGAGAATCTTGTCGGTCCCAGTCCTCGACAGAATCGCATCCACCGCAACGCACGAAGTGCGTAGCAACCGTAGATCGCGGCAAATGAAAGGAGCAGGAGCGACTTTCGCGCCCCGCGGATCGAAGAAGCCACCATTCCCCAACGGAATCCTTCGAGCGTGATCGAATCGCGAAACCTATAGAGGAAATAGCCTATGGCCAGAATGGCAAGAAGGAGCAGCAGGTACCGACGCGATTTGCGCAGCATTCGATTGGAACCGTAGCAGCAAGGTTTCTACAGTGTCAAGAAGGACGCAACGCGCCTGGTTCCGTGCGCTACTCCTGAACCCTCGCTGGGAGCCGAAGAAACCATGGCATCGAGACGTACCTTTACCAAATACGGCAGCGCTTCGCCTGGGGTCGCATGAGCGGCGATTTCTCAGTGCATGCAAACGCTTCGCGGAATGCCGGTGTGTTCGCGAGAGGGCCGTTTACTCGGAATTTGGGCAGCGGGTGCGGATCGGACTCCGTGATCAATCGGGCGAATTCCGGCCGCAGATTATCTTCCCAGCTTTGCGCGTAGGCGATGAAGAACCTCTGGTCAGCAGTGAATCCGCCCACCGCTGGAGGCGTCGGCTTGCCTTCAAGAGACTTGTGGTACGCCGCATAGGCCATGGCGAGCCCGCCGAGGTCCGCGATGCTTTCGCCCTCGACGAGTTTTCCCTGTTCGTGGAGGCCGGGCTCCACTTCGAATTCATCGAACTGCTTTGCAATGCAGTCGCCACGTTCGTTGAAATTCTTCAAGTCCGCGTCCGTCCACCAATTCTTTAGGTTGCCCTGCGCGTCGAACTTCGCGCCTTGATCGTCGAAACTATGTGTCATCTCGTGACCGATCACAGCGGCCGTCGCGCCGTAATTCAGGGCGTCATCGCCCTTGGGATCGTATAGCGGTGGTTGAAGTATTCCAGCGGGGAAAACGATCTCGTTCAGCAGAGGATCGTAGTACGCATTTACGGTCGGAGGAGTCATGGTCCACTCCGCACGGTCCACCGGCTTCCCAATCTTGGCAAGTTGACGCGCGAATTCGAATTGCAAGCCGCGCGACAAGTTTTCCACGTACGGCCCGCGGTCAACTTGATAGGCCGAATAATCGCGCCACTTGTTGGGATACCCAACCTTGATCATGATCGTGTTGAGCTTTTCCTGAGCTTTCTGGCGCGTAACGGGCGCCATCCAGTCGAGAGTCGAGAGATCGTCGCGGAGAGCGGCGATCACGTTTTTCACCATCTGGGTCGCGGCGGCCTTGGCAGCCGGCGGGAATTCGTCCTCTACGTAAAACCGTCCGAGCGCTTCGCCGAGCTCGGCATCCGTGGCCTCCACGCAACGCTGCCATCGCGGCAACTGTTCCTTCGCGCCCGTGAGCATGCGGCCATAGAAGTCGAAGTTTTCTTCTTGAAAATCCTTCGAAAGAGCAGACGCTGCAGCATGAATTAAGTGCCAGCGAAGATAGACTTTCCAATCATCGAGAGGAACTGCCGTCAGCGCCGCATCCATGGCTTTAAAGAATTCGGGCTCGCTCACGTTGAGACTCGCGAACGGCTGCGCGCCCGCGACATGGAAGTAATCGGCCCAACCGAAGTGCGGCGTACCGGCGTTGAGCTGGGCGACGGTCTGCTTGTGGTACACATTGTCGGGATCCCGTTGCTCGACGATGGTTAACGAGGCGTTCGCGAGGCGGGTTTCAATTTCCATTACGGTCTTCGCTTCGGCGCCCGATTTGGTGGAATCATCACCGAGAAGCTGAAACATCTTCGTAATGTGGCCGACGTAGGCGGCTCGCAGCAGTTTGGATTGATCGTCGTCGCGCGTGTAATAATCGCGGTCGGGGAGACCCAATCCGCCCTGATTGATTTCCGCGATCACCTGCGTGCTGTCCTTGAAATCCTGATCGGAACCAAAGCCGAATATCGCGTTAACACCTAAAGTGTGCAGGCGGGCCACTTCGCGCTGTAGGCTGGGCAAATTCGAGATCTCCGCGACGCGCTGAAGCTCAGCGTCAAGCGGCTTGGCGCGCGTGGCTTCAATCGCGGCTTCATCCATACAGCTGCCATAAAAATCGCCAATCTTCTGCCAGGGAGATCCTGGCTTGGGGGATTTGTCCGCGGCGGCCTTTTCGAGAATGCCGCGCAGGATTTCCTTGTTTCGGCGGTCAATCTCCTCGCTGATGCCCCATGAGGGATACGCCGCCGGAATCGGATTGTGTTTCATCCAGCCACCCGCCGCAAACTCGAAAAAATCATCGCAGGGAGAAACCGTGCGATCGAGTTCAGTCAGATCCAGCGAGCCCTTCGCAGTCTGGCTTTGGCCGCCCGTCCCACCGGACGCTAAGCCGCCGCAGCCGCTCTGGGAAGATGATCGCGACTCAACGAGATTTTCAGAGGCCGAATTCAATGCCGGCGACTGCGCCGCGAGCGAGCCCGCGAGCAGCATCGAGACAGCCATACACAAGCCAAATCTGGAGCTTTGCGTCATCGATGAATCTCCTGCGTGCAAGGTTTCAGGATTGGACTCGCGCCAGCGAACAAATGTTAGCAGGCATGCTGGTGACATCAAAACGAACATGCGACGCGGCACGAGATGGGGTGCTTTCATCTGTCATCGTGCCGGGATGATATTCTCCCAGCGTGGGCCCGGGCGAAAAGTCCGACGCGGAAAAGAAGAGGCTCGGTTTGTGTGCCGATTGCACTCATTCCCGGAGGGTTGAGGCCAAACGCGGGGCGTTATTTTATTTGTGCGAGTTGTCCGCCACCGACCCCTCATTTCCTAAGTATCCTCCGCTGCCGGTTCTAAGCTGCTCCGGCTACACAGCCAAAGACTAGTTTCCGGACCTAATCCGGCCTCAATCCGTCCGCGGAAGCACACAAGCTCATCAGCGCGAAAGGACAGCGAATCAACGAGCCAACGAAGATTATGAAACTCTTGAACGCGCGGTTCCTTTGCGGTGTCGTCTGGTTGGAATTCTTTCGCCACAACCAGATCAAGAATGGCTCGTTAGCGGCCCATGGCGAGCGACGCCCTTTCGTACGCGTCAGGACGCGCCTGTTGCATCAGGTTCCATGCCTCAATGAATTCAGGCATGGTCTCACGCTGGCGCGCGGGGCTTTTCAGCGTCTCGGCAACATGCGCAAGCATCAATTTGTAAGCGATCGCACGATCGGATCCAGGCGCCAGCAAGTTATCGGCACTCAAGCCGACTTGAGTTGTTTTGCCGTTCTGCTGAACTTCCAGCCAAAGATTGCCGCGCTCGTCAAGATACGGCCTTCCGTTCTCGCTGAAGCTCTTAACCTCTCGGCCCAAAGACTCGCGGCTGGCAAGAATGTGGTCGTCCACGGCCTCGGCGACGATCGAGTCGAACTGTTCATGAAATGAGTCCCATTCCTTTTCGCTTCCGACGACTCGCACGCCTTCCTGCCGTTTCTCGGCTTCGAGATCCGAAACTCGTGGGTCATCGGGATCGTTGTCTTTCTCGACTTCGATCTGGTGGCCCAGCTCGACCTGGAGAACCGTCGCGTGATTCTCGAACTCGCGTTGAGGATTGAAGCGGCCGGTAAGCATATAGGAGGCCACTACGACCGGGAGCTCATGCCAGGCAAAAAATGCCATCGGAACGAGCAACTTTTTCGAGCGATAGAGCTGTTCGGTTCCGTCGCGGGCCTCCGTACTGCGCTTGATCGTTCCCGGCAACTGCGCGAAATGAAGCACTCGATATTGGGCCGCAGGACGTCCGTGAGCGTAACGCGCGAAGGAGCGCGCCACGGCCTTGGGACTGGTCATACCAAAATCGTTCAGGACGTCGCGATGAGCGGCATGCGGAAAGTAGGTGTTGATTAGATTGCGCGTGAAGTCCGCGCAATTGCGCGTGGCTCCGTTAAAGTGATTCACGTTGGGCGCGTCATTGAACTTTTCGATCAGGGCGCGGTCCTGCGCAACCGTCGTAGACACGATCAAGATATATAGGGTCCGCTCGGACGAGGCGCTGACCATCTCCCGCCATTCTGCCTTTCCGCTCGTTTGGCACGAGTGGCTGGCGCAATAGCCGCTCAGAACTGTGTCCCGATAGTTTTCTTCGAGTGCAGCCTTAATCTTCCATGAGGTGAAAAGAGGGCGGCTGTGCGGGTCGGCGACGCCATAGACGAAAACACTCAGCGGGACGATATTCCACTCGAAAGGGTCGTCCTCTCCAAGAGTCGTGTAGTTGCTCATCACCGAGCCCTGCTCGTCCGATCCACAGAGGCGCAGCTTTACCGGCGATTCCGGGCAGATGCGCGATAGATACACAGCGCTGTGCCCGGAACCTGTGATTCGCGCGACGCTGGTGTCGAGCGACTCATTCAAAACGATGCCTACGTCTCCTCGCGCACGAATGGGACAGAACAGCCAGATGCAAAGCACGAGGCCTATGGCAAGCGAGCGGTACAAGGCGCTTCCCTTCTCACGCAAGTTTTTTTGCTCTATGGACGTGGCTTGTGCTCGCCCACCCTGGTCGTCCATGCGGGCACGTTCCACACAAAAGTTAGATGCGACTTTTTCGCCGAAGGTAACCCTTCCTTGTGTTTGCTGAGTCAATACGCCTAAGATGCCCGGCGATACGGAACTTTTCGGCCTTGATTTGCGTTCCATAGGGTGAGGCCGAGATGTCATGCGGATCGCGAGGGTAGGAACGATTGGAGCCCGACGCCCAACTGGTGCAGCTTTGTCTCCGGGGCGACGGGCCTTCTTGGGAGGAACTTGTGCGGCGGCACACGCGGCGCGTCTATAACCTCTGCTATCGTTTTACCGGCAATCCGACATCGGCTGAGGACTTGAGCCAGGAGGTTTTTCTGCGTATCTTTCGCACGCTCGCGAGTTATCAATCGTCGCAGGGCGCTTTTCCGACCTGGCTCACCAGCGTGACCCGAAACCTGCTGGTTGACCATTACCGCCGAACGCGCCGCGACCGGATGACGGATTCGATTGACGACACCATGCCACAGCTCGAGGAAAGACATTCTACCGAGCGTATGCCGGACCAATTAGCGCAGGCCTCCGAGCGGAGCGCGCAGTTGCAACGGGGACTTGCGCGGCTTTCTCCGGAACTGCGCGAAGCGGTGATTCTGCGCGATCTGCAGGGACTCGAATACGGGGAGATCCGCAGCGTGTTGCAGATTCCCGAAGGCACGGTGAAATCAAGAATCAATCGGGGACGCATTGAGCTGGCGCGTGTCCTCGGGGAAATGGGAGTGCGTCCGACATGAAGGCGGGGTCGAAAACAATGGATTGGAACTGCGGACTTACGGAAGAACGGCTGAGCGATTTCCTCGACGGCGCGCTCTTACCTGAGGAATCAACGGCATTCTCGGCACACTCCGCTGGATGCGCGAACTGCGGGAAGCTCGTCGCCCAGGTGAGCGAACTGGTCAGCCGGATGCAGCAAACGCCGCCCATGGAGGCGCCACCCCTGTTGGCCGGAAAGATTTTGGAAGCTACGCTTGGCACACGAAAACAAGAATCAGTTTCGCCGGGCTGGTTCAGGTGGCTGCCGGCGATCTGGCAACCGCGTTTTGCGATGGGGGTTGTTACCGTGGCGGCCTCGTTCGTGATCGTATTTCATGCAGCGAGCTCGTCAGCGTCCAGGACTAGCCTGAATCCCCTCAATCTGGTTCGCGACGCGAACCGTCAGGTCCATCTCACGTACGCGCGTGGAGCTAAGTTCGTGAACGGCCTGCGCGTCGTCTATGAAATTCAATCGCGACTCTCATCACAGCCCGAAAGCATGTCCGAGCCGATTTCCGTGCCGACGACGAAGCCGCCCAGTGAACCACAGCAGCCTTCGAACGAGCCGCGGGAGAAATCGCAAGCGATTCCCCGTTCGAACCGGGGCGCGCATCGGAGTCCCGAATTGGCAATGATGCTGAACGACGCCATTCCCGGCGATCTGGTGAACCGCACACTCAGGAGCTCTCTATGAAATGCGCACAACATCCAGATCTGGACGCCGCAGGCTACTGCCGGCAGTGCGGCAAGCCGCTCTGCCCTGAATGCAAGCGCGACGTGCGCGGCGCTCTCTATTGCGAAAACTGCCTTGCGAGCATCGTTGCTTCCCCGCACGCGACGCCGCCGACAACTGCGACCAGTTCGCACCCCGGGGCCGCGCTCGCGCTCGGGTTCATTCCCGGGCTTGGCGCGGTTTACAACGGCGAGTATGTGAAGGCGTTGATTCATGTCGCGGTTTTCGGGGGAATTATCGCGGCCCTGTCCTCCGATCTGCCCGGCGAGGTCGACGCGTTCCTCGGAATCGCACTGGGTTGCTTCTACTTTTATATGCCGATCGAGGCCTATCGCGTCGCGAAGGCGCGCGAGTTGGGACAACCGCAGCCGCCGGACTTGATGCAGTCTGAAGGACAGAAGCCAATTGGCGCAATCATTCTGATTGGGCTGGGAGTCTTGTCCCTGCTTGCGAATTTCCATCTGCTGGCGCGGGACTGGTTCTCCAAGGTTTGGCCCGTGGGGCTTATCTTGTTGGGCGCTTGGATTCTGATGGATCGGATGAGAAAGACCTCGTAAGAAAGGTCGCCATGGCTGACGAAACCAAACCGAAATGCACGTGCGCTCGTTGCCGTGTGCGGGGACTTATGGGTCCGCTGCTGCTGATCGCCATCGGCGCGATTTTCCTGCTCGGGCGATTTACCAGTTTCGGCTTCATAAAACTCTGGCCTCTCCTTCTGGTGCTCGCCGGGATTGTGCTGTGGCTCCAATCGAAAGCTTCGGGCGCGGGCCACACCGGAGCGTGACTCACACGTGACCGACATCCCACAAAGAAGAAGATCGATTTTCCCGGGCCTGCTCCTGATTGTGCTCGGCTTGATTTTCCTGCTGCATCACCTCAACCCTGCATTCGGCATCGGCCACCTCGCGCGAATCTACTGGCCCCTCTTGATCATCCTTTGGGGAATCGCCAAATTGCTTGACCACTTCGCTGCCCAAAGCGCCGGACAGTTGCGCCCTCCCCTGCTTTCGGGGGGAGAGGCCGCGCTGTTGATCCTCCTGGCGTTGGTGCTGATCGCATTCGTCCTCCACGATTGGTTTCGCGATCGCATTCCGGGCCTGCACTTGGTCGACATGCCGCCTTTTCATGAGTCCTATTCACAGAGCCGGGAGCTTGCCTCTCGGACGATCGCCGTGGGATCACACGTTACGATCGAGACCGGGCGCGGGAGCATTACCGTCCAAGGCAGCGAGGGAAATGACCTGCGAGTCAGAGTGAACGAATCCGCCGAGGGGGAGGACGAATCTTCAGCCGATGGCCGCATGAAGCAGGTTGACGTTGCGGTCGAGCAGACGGGCAACGGATACAGCATCCACACCGTGCATCAGACTGACTTCCGGGATACCGTGGGCGTTGATCTCGACGTACAACTGCCGAAAACCGCAAGCGTCACGCTGCACACGCCCCGTGGCGACCTGAACGTCTCGGCGATCGCGGGAATCGTGGAGGCGCGCACAGAGAATGGCGACATCGAAATCCACGACGCGGGTTCAGATGTTGTCGCTCAGATGGAGAAGGGCGACGCTCGTATCGCCGGAGTCGCCGGGAACGTGACGCTAAGGGGACGCGCGAACGACGTGGAGATCGGCGACGTAGCCGGTAACGCAACTCTCGATGGCCCTTTCCTGGGATCCACCGTCGTTCGGAAGGTCAAAGGGACGACGCGGATTACGTCGCCGTGGGCCGAACTGACGGTTGCGCAATTGACCGGACGCCTGGAATTGGATTCGAGCGATATTCAGATATCCGACGTCGCAGGGCTCGCCAGACTTCAGACCCACAACAAAGACATTGACGTCGAAAACGTGGCGGGACAACTCGACGTCGTCGATACGCACGGGGACGTTAAGTTGGTGTATACAAACCCTCCGCGCGAGGCGGTCAATATCTCAAACGAGTCCGGAGAAGTGGACGTGACGCTGCCCGGAAGGTCGAGCTTCCAGATTTCCGCGTTCTCGCGGTCGGGCGAGGTAGACAGCGAATTCGAGGATCCTTCGCTGAAAACGACGGGCGAACAGCACGACGGGCGGCTCGACGGCCAATTCGGCAGCACGTCCGGGGCGCCAGCGCCCAAAATCACGATAACCACAAGCTACGGCACGATCTCGCTGCGCAAGTCTTCTTGATCCGCGGCAAAACGCCGCACGCAAGATTCGTTCGCCTACTTTTTCTCTGATCCCCGCAAACGATCCAGGGTGGCAAAAAACTCGGGAAACGAAACCGCAACGCATTCTGCATCGCGAATGGTTGTGTCGCCCTCCGCGCCGAGCGCCGCGACCGAGAGCGCCATGGCAATGCGATGATCGCCGCGCGAATCCACTTGGGCCCCGCGCAATTTCCCCCTGGAGCGCCCCTCAACTCGCAGGCCGTCCGGGAATTCCTCTACACTCGCGCCCATCTGCCGTAAACCTTCGGCGAGCGCCGCGATTCGGTCACTCTCCTTCACGCGCAGTTCTTGCGCATCGTGAATCTCAATTCCCTTTTCGGTGAAGGGGCCGAGGACGGCGAGCATCGGTAGCTCGTCTATCATTTCCGCCACCTGTGAACCCGAGATCGTGCCGCCTTCGATCGGCGCGTGTCGCACGGAAACGTCGCCAACCAGTTCGCCATTGCGCATCTGCACCGTGGCCACGCGGACGGATGCTCCGATGGAATTGAAAAAATCGAGGACTCGGGTGCGCGTGGGATTCAGGCCCACGTCGTGGAGCATCAGCGATGATCCCGGCAGTACGAGCGTGGCGCCAATCAGAAAGACGGCGGCCGAAAGATCACTCGGCACCAACAGATGACGCGCAGTGAGTTTCGGCCGCGGATGAATCCGAATCACGCCGCGGCTGCCGTCAATCACCGCGCCAAATTCGCGCAAGGCGACTTCCGTGTGATCCCGCGTATTGATCGATTCGCGCGCGGTCGTAATTCCATCGGCATAGAGTCCGGCCAGAAGGACTGCCGATTTGACCTGGGCGCTGGGTGTTGGTGGAGTGTAGTCAATCGCGCGCAACGCGCCACCGCGGATTTCGAGTGGGGCACGGTCGCCGTCCTGACTGCGGATTTCGGCGCCCATTTGCCGCAGCGGTTCGATCACGCGCCGCATGGGTCGCTTGCGAAGCGAATCATCGCCCGTAATCTTCGAAGTAAACCTCTGGCCGGAGAGCACGCCGGCCAGCATGCGCATTGTTGAACCGGAGTTCTCGGCGTCGAGAGCCCGCCGCGGTTCCCGCAGCCCATCCAGCCCTTTCCCGGCGATGCGGACTCGGCCTTCGCTCGACTCAATCGCGATTCCCAGCGCGCGGAGGCATTCCAGAGTGCTGCGGCAGTCCGCAGCCGAGGCGTAGTTCGAAATCTCGCTGGTGCCCTCTGCAAGCGCTGCCAGGATGGCGTAGCGGTGCGATATGGACTTGTCGCCGGGCAGCTCGATAACCCCTTCAATTGTGCCGCCAGGCGAAACGACCCTTTTCCCCATCGGCTAAGTCTAACATGCTCATGGCATGCCACTTGCCGCCTCTCCATATTTTGGGATACCCATTCTTGACGAAAACGGCGAATCCTGTTACAAAAGTGCGCTCTGTGGATGTGACTTCTCGCAAGTACGGGCTCCCGTTCAGGGGGCTTTCCTCCGGGGGAAGGACGCCGTTGCTGACCAGGACGGTGAATTTGCGGGCGCGGACCGATGCCCAGACTTCGTTGGCGGTAACGTACACTGCCCCCAGCAGTTCGCCTGAAAAATCTCTAACGAGACTGAACGACGGAGGATCACTGATGCGCACCAGATTCGCAACTGCCCGAGGGACGGGTGAAAGCAGACTCGGATCCCGCATGGCAAAATTCTTCGCGGCCGGCTCCGCGTTCGTAGTGATGCTGATGAGCGCCGGAAGAGCCATGGCGGATGAAAGCACGAGCGGCGAGGCTAGTCTAAAACTTCCCGACCTCTCGCAGGTCAAGTTCCTGTGGGGAATTGACGGCCATCAGTTGCTGGTTTGGGGCATCCTCTTCTGCGTTTTCGGGCTCGCATTCGGCATGACGATTTACGTGCGGCTGAAGAATCTGCCCGTACATCGCTCGATGCGCGAAATTTCCGAGCTGATTTACGAGACGTGCAAGACGTACCTCGTCAACCAGGGCAAGTTTCTCTTCTTGTTGTGGATCTTCATCGCCGCCGTGATCGTGCTGTACTTCGGCGTGCTGCGTCACTACGAAACAGTGAAAGTCGTGATGATTTTGTTCTTCAGCGTCGTGGGAATCCTGGGAAGCTACGGAGTGGCCTGGTTCGGGATTCGCGTGAACACATTCGCGAACTCGCGGACAGCGTTTGCGGGTCTTCGCGGCAAGCCCTACCCCATCTACCAAATTCCGCTGCGCGCGGGGATGAGTATCGGAATGATGCTGATCAGCGTTGAATTGCTGATGATGCTCATCATTCTGCTATTCGTTCCGGGCGACTACGCCGGACCGTGCTTCATCGGCTTTGCGATCGGCGAATCGCTGGGCGCGGCTGCGCTGCGCATCGCTGGCGGCATCTTCACGAAAATCGCCGACATCGGCGCCGATCTGATGAAAATCGTGTTCAAAATCAAAGAGGACGACGCGCGCAACCCCGGCGTGATCGCGGACTGCACCGGCGACAACGCCGGCGATTCTGTCGGTCCGAGCGCTGATGGTTTCGAAACCTACGGCGTTACCGGGGTGGCCTTGATCACGTTCATCCTGCTCGGGGTGTCAAATCCTGTGGTGCAAGTACAGCTGTTGGTATGGATCTTCGTGATGCGCATCGCCATGCTCGTAGCCAGTGCGGTTGCATATTTCGTCAACACCGCCATCGCCAGCGCCCGATTCAAGGCCGCTGACAAGATGAATTTCGAATCGCCGCTCACATCGCTGGTATGGATTACCTCGTTAGTTTCGATCGCCCTGACGTTCCTGATTTCCTACTACATGATTCCGGATCTGGCGGGCGACACGACTCAGTGGTGGAGGCTTGCGACAATCATCTCCTGCGGTACACTAGCGGGAGCGATCATTCCGGAACTCGTCAAAGCATTCACCTCGACGGAATCCAGGCACGTCCGCGAAGTGGTCGCATCGGCCCAAGAGGGCGGCGCGTCGCTCGGAATTCTTTCCGGCTTCGTCGCGGGTAATTTTTCCGCCTATTACCTCGGCTTGACGATGGTCATTCTGATGTCGATAGGATACATGGTCAGTCTCGGCGGCCTCAGCGCCATGATGATCGCGGCTCCGGTGTTTGCTTTCGGGCTAGTGGCATTTGGCTTCCTGGGAATGGGCCCCGTGACGATCGCAGTCGATTCGTATGGTCCCGTCACTGACAATGCGCAGTCGGTGTACGAGCTATCCCTGATTGAACAAGTCCCCAACATCCAGCAGGAACTGAAGACAGATTTCAACATGGATGTCAACTTTCAGCGCGCCAAAGACATGTTGGAAGAAAATGATGGCGCGGGAAACACGTTCAAGGCGACCGCCAAGCCCGTCCTCATCGGCACGGCGGTCGTTGGCGCAACCACAATGATTTTTTCGATCATCATGGCGCTGACGAACGGCCTCACCGAGAATGTCGCCAAGCTTTCGCTGCTACATGCCCCGTTTGTTCTCGGCTTGATTTCCGGAGGCGCCATGATCTTCTGGTTCGTTGGCGCATCCACGCAGGCCGTGACCACGGGCGCCTACCGTGCAGTCGAGTTCATCAAGGCAAATATCAAGCTGGAGGGGATCGAAAAGGCCTCTGTGGAGGACAGTAAGAAAGTGGTCGCCATCTGTACGAAATACGCGCAGAAGGGCATGTTGAATATCTTCATCGCCGTATTTTTTGCCGCGCTGTCCTTCGCGTTCGTCGAACCCTTCTTCTTCATCGGCTACCTAATCTCCATCGCGATCTTCGGCTTGTACGAAGCCATTTTCATGGCCAACGCCGGGGGCGCATGGGACAACGCGAAGAAGATTGTGGAAGTCGAGCTCAAACAGAAAAACACTCCGCTGCATGACGCCATGGTTGTTGGGGACACGGTTGGCGATCCGTTTAAGGACACGTCTTCCGTTGCGCTCAATCCAGTGATCAAGTTCACCACGCTGTTCGGCTTGCTGGCGGTGGAGCTGGCGGTGGATCTGGCGTCGAAGAACCCGGAGCTCACACACATCCTGGCGGCCGTGTTCTTCCTGATTTCGTTCTTCTTCGTGTACCGGTCGTTCTACGGTATGCGGATCAAGGCGGGAGCCTAGTACGAGTTCTGAGCGCGATCGAGGAGAATTTAAATTGAAACTGGGGAGGGCTTCGGCCCTCCCATCGTATTTGCACGCAGCTTGCGGCTAGGACTTGATCACGCCGAGGAACTGGTTCGGATCGTTCTTGAAACCTGGAAATACCGTGCTGAGATCGCGCCCGCCTAGATGCTTCGCCATTATTTCGCCGAGGACGCTGCGGTAGTCCGTGGTGACCGCCAGGTCTCGTCCCTCGTAAAGCTGCCCGTCGTTCATCCCCGGCCAGCGCGAGTACACTCTTCCGCCCTGGATATCGCCGCCCATCAGTAGCATGCAATTCGCATGGCCATGATCGGTGCCGCGGTTTCCGTTCTCATGTGCCGTGCGGCCGAATTCAGACATGCTGACGAAGACGACATCGCCCATGCGGTCGCCCATGTCTTGATGGAAAGCCGCCATTCCCTGCCCCAGGTCGCGCAGCAAGTTAGAAAGCTGCCCTTGCACGCCACCTTCGTTGACATGATGATCCCAGCCGCCGCTATCGAGGAATGCGACCTCGAGCCCGAGATCAGCCTTGAATAGCTCGGCGATCTCCATGAGGCTCTTGCCAAAACGGCTCGTCGGATAATCCGCGCCATTTTCAGGCGCATAGGAATCGGGATTGATTTTCTTTAGTTGGTCAATCGCTTCGAAGGTTTCCGCGCCGACGCCGCGCATCGCCTCATCAACCGCCTGGGCGTACATCGCTTCAAACCCGCCCTCGACAGTCTGTTGCGGGCCGTACATCTTGAATTGCTTCAGGTCCGGGATGGCCACGGCAGGCGCGCTGCCCGCAAGCGTGCGCGGCAGGTAGGGACCGAACGCGACGGCGCGGAACGGCGACGGCTGCTCCTCGTGCATGGATTGCAGCGCGCGGTTGAGCCATCCATCGTCGGTGGATTTCACGCCGGGCGTGCCCGATTCCATGAAGTCCTGCGCGTCGAAATGCGAGCGCGAAGGGTCTGGCGAGCCGGCGGCCTGCACGATCGCGAGCTGGCCATTCTGAAAGAGCGGCTGCAACGGCTGCAAGCTCGGGTGCAATCCGAAAAATCCGTCGAGGTCGAGCGCTGCGTCCGTGCCTCCGCGGCGCGGCTCAGGGATCGCGATCGTTGGACGCAACCGATAATAGTTCGGTTCACCGAACGGAACTACGACATTCAAGCCGTCCATCGCGCCGCGTTGAAACAGCACGACCATCTTCTTTTTATTCGAGCCAGTTGTGGCCGCAACTGCGCGCTGCAAAAAGGACGGCAAGGACGCCATCCCCAGCATCGCGATGCCGCCATTCTTCAAGAAGTATCGCCGGGAAATGTTCATTTTCATTCTCCCTAACGGCGCTGAAATTCGGGTGTGCCCAGGACGAGTCCGGCAAGCAATCCCTCGTTCACTTCTTTCACTGGATCATCGAGCTTCGCCTGCAAAATCTGCGGATCGTTCAGCCGGGCTTCAAGCGTCTGACGTGTTACCGGCTCGATTTGCCCGCCCAGAAATATATCGAGCGCCCGGGCGAGCGCCATCTCCGGATCCTTCGAAGCGTTGTCGCCGAACATTGTGCCCAAATCCACGCTGGTTCCGGCGAGATGCCCGTTCGAGAACGCGAGCGCAAAGTTCAGGCGGTTCAAGAGCGCGCCGGTATTGACCCACGTTTCAGACTTATCCGAATAGCCGGTAGGTGGCTGGCACAAAAAGAGGGGCTCGCCCATTCGCCCAACCCATTGCGCCAGGGGCAACGAAATCGTCAGGTCAGCGTTCAGCGCGCGGGCCGTGCTGGAAACAAGTTCGAACGGCGTCTTCACCTTCGCGCGGTAGGTTTGCTTCGACCAGAACTCGGGTGAATAAATCATCGCTCTAATCACGCTGCGAATATCGCCGCCGCTCGTTTCATATTCCTTCGCCATGCGATCAACAAGCGCGGGCGGCGGAGCGTCGGAGACGAAATGGCGCGCGAGTTCGGTTGAAATAAAGTTTGCCGTGTGCGGGTCGTTCGCGAGCATTTTCAATGCTTCTTCGCCGTCCTTTTCGCCGCCGTAATCAAACGTGTGGCCCATCACCACTTTCTTGCCCTCGGTGTGGAACTCAGGCTTGAAAACGAAGTCCGGATCGCGGCGCGGCTCTCTCACCGTCCAGCCGGTAAGGCATCGCGCCATTTCGATCACGTCCTGCTGCGTGTAACCGGTATCCACACCCAACGTGTGCAGCTCCATGATTTCGCGGCCGTAGTTCTCGTTCAAACCGCGATCCTGCTGCTGCGGGCGCGCTCCCGGCGAGCGGCCGTTCGGGTTGGAAAATGTTCCCGCACCTGGTGGAAATCCTCCGCCGAACGCGCCTTGATAGCGCGCGCGACGCATCGCGATTTCCTGCTGGTGCTCCTTGAACGCCACCGGATCAACGCTCTGCCAGTTGTCGAGGAAGAAGAGCATCGCCGGGCTCTTCGCGGTGGCCGTCAGCAAATCCTGAAACTTGCCCATGGTGTGCGGACGAATCGTATCTCGCACATACGCCGTCACCATCCATTTGTCAGCGCCCTTGTTGGCGAACACATTGAAGTGATTGAACCAGAAATCCTCCATCACGGCCTCCAGCTGGCGCTGGCTGTATACGGCGCGATCGAGCTTGGCCATGGATAGCTCGGCGATAATGCGATTTGGGCCCTGAATTTTCGCGAGTTGCTCTTTGGTGTTGTCGTTGCCCGATTCCGCCGTCTGTGCCATTGCTGCCCGGCGCTTCTCGACGATTTGCTGCTTGTACTCTTCCTTGGTCTCGCCTGCCTGCTTGGCCGCCTGATTGGGTGGCGGAAACTCTTCGAGTAGTTTCCTCGAGGGCAGGTTCAGCGTCGGATAGTTCTCCAGGCGCTTGTCGAGAGCGGAATCGTCGATGGATTCGGGATGCAATTCCTGGTCAATCCATTTCTCGAGGCCCATTTGCCGGATGCGTTCCACGTCGCCCGGACGAGGTCCGTAGGCCAGACGATTGAGCGCGTGCAGGATTGCTTGATCCTCGGTCAGCTCGGTGATCGGAAGATGACCCTTGAACTTGCTGTCCAGAGACGTCGCGTTAGGGGCGGAAGTGGCGGTCTTGTGTTTGTCGGCGCTCGCGTTCGGCGCTGCGATTGTGAACAGCGCAACCAACAGTGTGGCGACTGTGGCGGCTAAGAAAGCGGCGCCCGGTACGTCGAGATGCCGGCACGGCCTACGAACCGTACACACGGGTTTTCTTGTCTGCGCCATGGCCTTCACCCTAGTCTAACCCCGGGTTGAGGCGAAAGTTGCGCTGGAGTCCAAGGAGTTAATGAACAGGGTATCGGAAGGGAGCGCTTAGGGGACAACCAAAGTAAGTTTGCTGGGCCGGGCGGCAGCCTCGCGTGCCTCCCTCGCCTCGGCGTTGTATGCGGCGCCCAGGAGCACGATCAACGCAGCCAGAAACATCCACAACAGTAAGCCGATTGCCGACGCCAGCCCCCGGTACAGCACGTCGTACGGCATCTTCCGAACGTACCAACCGAAGGAAATGTCGGCGGTCCACCAGAGCGCCGTCGCGACCGCAGCCCCGGGCAGCAGAGCCCGGAAACCAGGGTGACCGGGTCGCCCAATGCGGTAAAGCAGGACAAGAACGGCCATTGCCAACACAAATACTCCGACCGCATAGCCGATCCATTCGACGTAGTGCGTAAAATGTGGCGAAGCCGTGTGCTGGATTAACCAGGTTCGCAGCTGTTTGCCGAACACGGTTAGAACCACAACGGCCAACATCGGCACGATCGTAAGGCAGAGAAGACCCAACGCCCGCACCTGCCGCCGCCAATAACTCAGCTCCAGCAAGTCACCCTCAATCACGCGAAAACCCTCCATCAAGCCCATCATGGTCTGCGTGCCGGCCAAAAGGGTTCCACCCAATCCCAGCAGGATCCACCTTCCCGGGTGTATCGTGCGGCGGACAAAATAGCCAGCCACTACGCGCGCGCTGCCGGGTGGAAGGATCTGCATCAAGCGGCTTGGGATCTCCCGAATTGCCTCAGGGAATAGTGAAGTGCCGCCGAGCAGACCCAGTGCCAGGAGCAGCAGCGGGAAAAATGCCAGAAACATGTTGAATGCAACTGCCTGGCTAAGCGTCACGCAATCGGGAAAAACCCGCGCGAACGCGCCTACTAGGTTCCGCAATATCCTGTCCATCACCATTGGGCGGGATTATACGGGAACCGCGCGATTTCACGCGCGTTGTTTTGCACGGCTCAGCCGTCTGGCTCCTTTCGAAGCACTCTTGCCCGAGCGTCAAACCACGGGTAAACTGCACACGAAATGACCATTCAGCCCAAGACGACGACAAGTCGCAGCGAAGAGGTCGTCCGCAAGCATAAGGAATTCCTCTGGCCGGCTGTCACGAACTATTACCGGGAACCGCTCGTTGCTGACCACGCGTCGATGCAATACCTCTGGGATATCGAAGGGAACAAATACCTCGATTTCTTCGGCGGGATACTGACCATTGGCGTTGGACACTGCAATCCAAAGGTGACGTCGAAGATCAAGACGCAGGTGGACAAGCTGCAACATACCTCTACCGTCTTCCCCAACGAAGCCATCGTGGCGCTCGCTGAAAAACTCGCCCAAATCACTCCAGGGAAACTCCAAAAGAGCTTCTTCACCAGCTCCGGCACCGAGGCAAACGAAGCCGCCATCCTGCTCGCGCGCATGGTCGGGCCCAGTTACGACGTCGTAGCGCTGCGCCACGCGTATGCAGGCTCATCCGCGCTGGCAAAAGGCATTACGGGCCAGGCTCCGTGGCGCAAAGCCGGCGTCGTCAGCGTGGGCGTCTCACACGCAGTGAATCCCTACTGCTATCGCTGCCCGCTCCACTTGAAATATCCGGACTGCGGCGTGGCGTGCGCGAACGACGTTGAGAGTCTAATTCAGACGGGTACGAGCGGCTCGATTGCCGCATTCATCGCCGAGCCGATTCAGGGCGTCGGCGGATTCATCGCCCCCCCTCCGGAATATTTCAAGATCGTTTATCGCATCGTGAAGAACTACGGAGGGCTGTTCATTTCCGATGAAGTCCAGACTGGCTTTGGACGCACGGGTAAGAAATGGTTCGGTATCGAGCAGTGGGAAGTGACCCCCGATATCATCACATGCGCGAAGAGCATGGGAAACGGTGTGCCTGTCGGAGCGACCATCACCACTTCGGAACTGGCGGATAAATTTCAGGGTCTCACGATTTCGACGTTCGGCGGCAACCCGGTCACTTCCGTTGCCGCACGTGCCGTGATCGAAGTCATCGAGGAAGAAAACCTGCTGGAGAATACCCACGTGGTCGGCGGCTACCTTCGAAAGAAACTCGAGGAGATGAAGGAAAAGTATCCGCTGATTGGCGATGTTCGCGGCATGGGGATGATGCAGGGCCTCGAACTCGTCCGCGATCGCGGGACCAAAGAACCGGCGCCTGCAGAAACTACGGAATTGATGGAGCGCGCGCGGGCAAACGGCCTGCTTCTTGGGAAAGGCGGCCTGTATGGCAACGTCATCCGCATGGCCCCGCCGATGAATATTTCCAAGGCCGACGTGGATGACGGCGTCCGCCTGCTCGATAAATCACTCGGCGAGGTTTCCGTCAGGTAACTCGCTAGCACGATTGACTTTCACGGGAGCGTCATACGGCCGGACTATTCGATCGCGAAATCTATCTGGACATTGAAACGCTGCGTCTGTCGCACGAAGTACAGGGTGGATGGTCGAACATCCCCGGGTTCGGCGTAGCCGTCGCTGTCACATGGGATAAGGAGAATCAATTCCGGCGCTGGTTTGAGCCGGACGTGAAGAAACTCGTTGCGGAGCTTGAGACCTTCACACATGTCGTCACGTTCAATGGCAACCGGTTTGATATCGAAGTGCTCCGCGCCTATGCGCCGGTGGACGGGTTGCGCCGGCGTTCCTTCGACGTCCACGAAGAACTGCATAAACTCCTCGGCCATCGGATAAAACTCGACCAGCTCGCGAAAGACACTCTTGGCACCGCCAAGAGCGGCGACGGGATCGAGGCCGTAGGATGGTGGCGCGCCGGAGAAAGGGACCGTGTCGCAGCCTATTGCGAACAGGACGTCGCGATCCTGCGCGATGTGGTCGAGCACGGCCGCGCGAAGGGCTATGTGATCGTGAAATCGCGTCAGGTGTCCGTGAAGTGGGATTAGGCTCCGGCCGGCCAACGAATTCCCCTCGGCTGATGTATTCTTTTGATTGATGAGATTCCCACGAGAACATTTTTGCCGCCATGAAGCGGTTCGTCGCGCAACCCGGTTGCTGGCTCCCGCCCTGATCGCCGTGATTTTCCTGGCCGCGCTACCTTCCACCGCGGGACAAGCAGGAACTGATGCCGTACGAGTGCATTGGAAGTCTCTCGAGATGGCTCAATTGCGCCTCGATGACAAAGCGCCGCTGAAGTGGAACGTCTATCAACCGGATAAGAAAGACAAAAAAGACAAGAAAAAGGATTCCGATCTCGTCCTCGTGCTACTCGGCCACCGGTATCTGATGCTGGACACTAAAGCGCGACTCGTCTACCTGGTTCCGCTGTCCGAACTTCAAGCACAGGGAATGGATTTCGAAAGTGGTGACTTGGCCCAGCCGGCTCGCCTGGTCCCCAGCTCCGATTGGACTCAGCGTGACGTCGGTCCCGCGGAATTGTTCCGGCTCACTCTCGGCGACTACGGCAGTGTGCTCGAAGTATCGCTGCCTCACATGCCCGACCTTCGGCCCTTCTACTAAAGGCTGGCTTTAACCGGACCAGCTTTAGGTTGCACGCTCCGCCAAATCATCCACGCCACGGTCGCAATCATGCCGAGCCACCCCACCACGCGGACGAAGTGGGCGATCTGCGTATCGTGATCGAGTACGTCGAACTTGCCGAAGAGATACGCCCAATCGTGTATAACGTAGTCTCCATCGCCCACGGTGAGTAATGGCAACTCTTGCGCGCGGGCGTCGGCCATGTACGTCGCGACGGGCAGAAATTGCTCGAAAAAGAAAAAGACACAAAATGTAGTGCCAAGTATCTGCCGCTGAAAAATGAAGAAAGTAGCGAGCATTAGTGGAACCGCCAGTTGCAGGATCGTGCCGCCGGCCACCGCGAGAAACTCACCGAAAAACCGGAAGAGTAGATGGCCGCCCTCGTGAATGGGAATGAACACAAGATCAATCATGAGCAGCACACCGGTGCCACGCGCCGCTTGATACAGATATAGGACGTAAAACGCGCAGGCAATGCCGAGTGCCAAGCGATGAACCGGCTCCCAGTCGTTTTCAAGCGGCTCCAGGAACGGCAGTCGCTCGGTCCATGATTCTGGCAGGCGCATGGCGGCTGACCTCAGCGATGGAAAACATCTACAACCCAGGGAATGCCTACCAGCCCGTCCTCGAGCTTGACCTCGACGACATCGCCGCGACTAAAGTTGTCGAAGTTTACGCGGTCAACCGGGACCCGCTCGATGCGGTGACCTTCGCGCCACGAGGTCACGACCAGGCGCCGGCTCGGCAGCGCTCCGCCCATCGAGAATTTTCCGACGACGCGCGCTTCCTCAATCTGCGGCGGGGCCCGGTCGAACGCCCCGTTGCCTAGCATCAATGCCGCGAAAATCCATGGTAGAGGGATCAGCCCGTAGTAAACGCGCTTGAGCGCCTCGACTTCCAAGTGGCGCAGCGCGCGGCGCTCGAGCCAAATCGCCAGTCCGAGCGTCAGAAAGAACAGCAAACCAATGAAAATCAGGATGCCGTCGAGTTCCAGCGGCGGATAGCGATTGCTCGCGGCCACGAACGCGAGCGCACCGAGAACAAAGAACGCTGTGCGGTTCAGCAATTTCCTGCGAAGCGCGAACTCTGCCGCCGATGCATTCAAGCCGCAAAAATCGCACACCTCCGCGTCGCGCTCGGCCCCGCAATTCAGGCAGCGCGTCATTTCACCGTGCGAACACTCGACGGAGCGTTCGCGAGGCAAACCATATTCTCGTCGCGGCCATTTGAAAGGAGCTGGCAATCAATCTCCTGAGCGCTGCGGACGGCCTCATCGTAGCTCGATCCCGCCGCGGTTGCGCAGTGCGTCCCGCCCTTGAACACCATGCAGACCTCGTATCGCTCCCGCGTCTGCTGGAGCGTCGAGTAGACGAGTATGCCGATCAGCACAATCACTCCCAGCGCGATAATCCATCGCATGTGATTTGATTTCTGCACCATCGCATTTCAGCCGATCTCTCCGACGGGAGGCCCGTGCCAAGGCACATCGGGATCACTCGCCCGGCGCGCCAGCTCATCCCGCATATGTTTTTTCAGATGCGGCGCGAGTCCCTCGAGTTTGGATAGCTGCTTCAAATCGCCCAGAGTTAGCTGGGGTAACAACGCCAGTACTGCCGTAGCAGGTGTCTGCGCGTTGCGGACCAGCGCTACCCTCACATTGTACTGGCAAGACCATTGCGGGTGATGGGCGATCGCCGCGACTACCCTCTCGGGCACGCCCGCCTTCGCCAACACTTTCAGCACCTGCGCTTCGGTGAGAAACGCATTCGCGAGCGCCAGCTTGATTGCCGGCGGGTGCCCCTGTGCGAGTATCGCTCCGGCCACGCGCGAGGGGCCGCGCCGCGCGAGCGTAAGTTTTTCTCCAACCGGGAGATGCGGCACGCGCGTCAGGATGACCTCTTCGGCCACGCGGCGGATATCTGCCGGCGCGGACGGCAACAGACTCAATCGCACGAGATCGAAAAGGAAAAGCTGCCGAACAGCGGCGAGAGCAAATCGCTTCGGGGTGCGTGGATGGCGCGCCAGACGCATCCGTACGCCCTCGCTCGATGTCCACCTTCCCTCCCGAGCGATCGCGGCGAGAATCGTCGCGGGCAAATCGAGGCGCTCGAGCATTCCGACCACGTGAGGTTCTTCCAAGTGTGGGTTTTCAAGCAGCCCGAGCAAAGCGTCCTCTCCAGCCTCGTGCACCAGAGATTTCAATTCGTCTCCGGCAGCCGACCGGGCGCGCTCGACCCGTGTGTCGTCTTCAGGCAGCATTGCCCTTTGCGCTGCCAAGCCGCACGGCCACTCGGACCGCAGCCTCAGCGGGAGTTATTTCCACGGGCACGCCGATCAATCGCGGAACTGACTTCTTCAGGTCCGCATCCATCGCAGCGTCGAAATATTTCGACCGGCCAATCGTCCCTCCAACTTTCGCAACTGGGACGTCTCGATCGCGCCAGCCAAGCTCGGTCGCGACGCACGCCACGAGTCCTGCGAGGGACGCAGCGGCATCCGCAAGAATTGCGCGAGCTACCAAGTCGCCCTCATCGGCCAATTTCGCGACCAGCGAAAATGTCTTAGGGAAAACGGCGTCTGGACTCTTCGCGATCTGCTCGCCAAGCTGATCCCAATTGCGGCACTGATGAAAATCGAAAATTCGGCCAGAAAGCGCGGTCTCGGGACCGCGATGCTCCTCCGCCAACGCCACAGCCTGCACGGTGCGGCGCCCGATATCCCACGCGCTGCCCTCATCGCTGAACCACGGACCGCGCCCGCCTGCACGGGCTGTTCGACCGTTCGCATCGCGGCCGAACGCGGCAGATCCTGTCCCGGCGAGAAGAATAATTCCTTCGGCAGAGCCAAAGGCTGCTTCGAGTGCGATATCGAGGTCCGTCGTCACACGGACACGGGCATTCGGATAACCGTGCTCGAAAAAAGTCGTCACGCGGCGCGCAACACCCGAGCGCCCCGCGCCTCCCAATCCAGCGCAAATCCCTCGAATGTGCCCGGAATGGATCTTTCCCTGTTTCAAAACGGAGTCGGCCGCTTCGCTCAGCGAGAACCACGCCCGCGTGTAACCGCTGCGAAAGGGATTTGATGGCCCTGCCGACGCGCGAGCAACCACGCGGCCCTCGCCATCGGCGAGCACACATTCCGTCTTGGTGCCGCCGCCATCGAATCCAAAAAAATAAGAGGCGTCGCCAGCGGAGATTTTCTTTGGCATCAATCGCTTTCAGTTTGCTTGACAGTCTCGGAAGCGGGCGGTTAGCATCGCGCGACTTGTCGGGCACGGCTCGATGCGAATCAGCCCATTCGACTTCGCGATCATCGTTGTCTATCTCTTGGGCATCACCCTTTTCGGCGCCCACTTTCGCCGCGGCCAGCAGACCCTGCGCGATTACTTCCTTGGCGGCCGCACCGCGCCCTGGTGGGCAATCGCTTGTTCGATCGTCGCCACCGAAACCTCGACGCTGACGATCATCGGCACCCCCGCAATCGCCTACGCAGGCAATCTCGGGTTCTTGCAACTTGTGATTGGATATATGGTCGCCCGAGTGATCCTGTGCGTAGTGCTCATCCCCCAGTATTTCCAGGGTGAATTTTACACGGCTTACCAGCTTCTCGAGAAGCGATTTGGCAGGCGCATGAAATCGGCCGCGGCGGTCGTTTTCATGGGAACTCGCGCGTTGGCCGAGGGAGTGCGAATCTCGGCGGTTGGCAAGGTTGTTAGCGTAGCGCTCGGCACCGGCGAGCGGTGGTCCATCGTAATCGTCGCGGCGCTTACCATCGTCTACACGTTCGAGGGCGGAATGCGCGCCGTCATCTGGACCGACGTTGCACAGTTCGTACTGTATTTGGCCGGCTCAGTGGCTGCTTTCTTTCTCTTGCTGCACAAAATCCCCGGCGGATGGCCCGAGGTGACGCAGGCCGCTGCCGCAGCTGGCGGAAAGCTGCGCGTGTTCGATTTCGCATTCAGCCTGACCAAGAACTACACGTTTTGGTCTGGCCTGCTTGGTGGAACATTTCTCACCATGGCGAGCCATGGGACCGATCAGACGATGGTGCAGCGGCTTCTGTCGGCGCGGACCGAACGAGACAGCAAGCAGGCGCTCCTCGCGAGTGGGGTGGTTGTCTTCGTGCAATTCGCGTTATTCCTCGTGCTCGGCGTAATGCTTTTCATTTTCGCGCAACATGCGTCGCTGCCAGTGCAGGGAGACACGGACCGCATTTTCCCGGAGTTTGTCGTGCGCGAAATGCCCGTCGGCATGGCAGGGCTGGTGCTGGCGTCGATTTTCGCTATGGCGATGTCCAATGCCAGCGGCTCGCTGAACTCGCTGGCATCGTCGAGCATGATTGACTTTGGTGCGCCTGGCGCCGGGACAACGCCGGTGCGGCAGATTATCCGCTCGCGACGCATGACGCTGCTATGGGGGGTGGTTCTGGGGCTGCTGGGATTGATCCGCTGGGGCGCCGTGCTCGAAGCGGGCCTCACGATTGCATCCATCACCTACGGCGGCATGCTGGGGGTATTCTTGCTCGGCACCTGGAATCGCCGCGCAAATGAGCGTGGCACACTCATCGGATTTGCGACTGGAATCGCGGCGATGATCGCGATCAGATTCTGGACGCCGCTGGCATTCACGTGGTATGTGCTCGCCGGAACGATCGTCACTTTCGCCGTCGGATCGCTTGCGAGCCTTGCGAGCGGCGCTACGGCGAAGCCTGGAGCCGTCCCAGAATGACGGCGAGATCAAAGCCGGCAAGACTTTTCAGCTAGCGCGCCGGCGGGAAACAAATCAGGGTGAAGCAGGTGGGCAAGTAGAGCCACACCATCGGCGAGACGCGGGCCTGGGCGCGAGAAGTAAGCGTTCGCGTCAACGGCGAAGACACGGCCTTCGCGTACCGCCGGTAGTTGATTCCAGGCTTCAGGGAACGGTGCCAGGCTGTGTTCCTTGGCCGCGCGCGAGGAGTTATATCCGCACGGCATCACGATAATCACGTCGACGCGAGACTCCGCAATCTGCTCGGCCGCGACCTGAAACGAAGGCTCTCGCAAGCGGCCAAATACGTCCTCCCCGCCGGCGTGAGAAACCATCTCTGGAATCCAGTGGCCGCCGACGTAGTAGGGATCCAGCCATTCGAGACACAAAACTCGCGGGCGAGAGGCTGCGCGGGACGCTCGAGCAGCGATCGAGGCAACCTGTCGCGCGAGCCTAACTGCGACTGACTCTGCCTCACTCCGCCGGCCAGTCGCCTGGCCCACTCGACGAATGTCGTCCCACGCCTCATTAAGTGAACGAGGAGTCAACGAGAGGACCTGCGGCTGCCGCGGAAATCGAGTCAGCGCTGTCGCCAAGTCGTCGGGAGACGCGGCGCAGACGTGGCATAAATCCTGTGTCAGGATTAGGTCCGGGGCGAGCGAGCTGAGGAGTTCAGCATCCACCGCGTAAATGCTCTCGCCGTGGGCGATAATTTCGGTGACTTGACGATCAATTTCGGCCGGCGGCGCTTGCGGGTCAATGCGCGTTCGAAGCAGCGAAGGCTTCGTCGCCGCGTCCGCCGGAAAATCGCACTCATGGCTGACGCCGAGGACCGAATCGCCCAGGCCGATTGCGTAGAGGATTTCCGTCGCGGAAGGCAGTAACGAACAGATACGCATCGCCGGCTCAGTCATACAGTAGATATTTTGCGCGCATTTTGCGGAACTTGTCGAGGTCCGCGGCCCAGCCGGACACGATATCGGCGGGCGCGTCGCCGCGCTTCAAGCGATTGACAGTGGATTGCGAGCCGAGAAGCTCGATGATCTTCTCGAGATGGAATTTGCGTGGGTACATTCGATGCAGCGCGTCCGCAATTTCCAGCCCCGTGCGCATGGACCGAAGCTCGCCGCGATTCGTGACGCGAATCGTCACCCCTTGGCATGCCTCGCCGCTGTAAATACCGTTGCGCGGAGTGAATTGCGCAGGCGCGAAACTCACTCCGGGGATCTTGCGGCGTGTGAGGACACTGGCGAATTCGTCCGCGCGAATCCAAGGCGCACCGATGCTTTCAAACGGCGTATCGGTGCCGCGGCCAACAGAAACACCGCCCGCCTGTAGAACCTCGACACCCGGATAAAGGAATTCGGCGTTCAGCGTCCGCAGATTCGGCGACGGAGCAATCCACGCGAGTCCCGTCTGATCGTAGGTTTCGCCACGGCGCCAATTCTTCATCGTGACAACATGCAGGTCCGCTCGGATTTTGTTCTCGGCACTAAGCATCCGGGCCTGCTCTCCGAGCGTCATGCCGTATCGAACGGGCATCGGAAAATATCCCGTGAATGACGTGCGGTCGGCGTCCAGCATCGGCCCCTCGATCACTTCCCCTCCCAATGGGTCGGGACGGTCGAAAACGACAAATGGGATGTGGTGCTTCGCCGCCGCTTCCATGCAGTACGCCATTGTCGTCACGTAGGTGTAAAAGCGCACGCCGGCATCCTGTATGTCGAAAATCAGAACGTCGACGCCATCGAGCATCGCGTCTGTGGGCCGGCGCGTGTCCCCGTAGAGGCTGTAGATCGGTACGCCCGTCGCGGGGTCGGTGCCATTCGCGATGGCCGCGTCGGCCTTCCCGTCGATCCCATGCTCGGGACTGAAGATCGCCACGAGAGCGACGCCCTGGGTTCGCGCCACCACGTCAATCGTGCGCATGCCCTGAGAATTCACGCCTGTCTGGTTCGTGACGATGCCTACGCGCTTTCCCTCGAAGTGTTCGGAGTTCGTCGCCTCGTATATTTCAACGCCAGTCAGCGTCCGGCCTCCGGCCGCGGGCGGTCCCGAAGTCACAGGCGCGCAAGATAACGTCGCGATTGCAATCCCAGCGAAAATGGCTTGAGAACGGTAACGAAACATCACTCAGACGCTCGATTGTGCGGCGTGAAACCGCGTGCTATATACAGCTACGGGATGCAGGCGTCAACAAAGAAGGCCCGCGGCGGGAATGATGCGTAAATGGGGGCTTTCAACGGCGACGCTGGTCCTCGTCACCCTATTCTCGCTCATGACACCTCCCGCTCGCTCGCAAAAGAATCCCAAAACAAAACCAACTGCAGCCGCCCGGAATACCTGGGTCGAGCAGACGCTCCGGAAGATGTCGCTGCGCGAGAAGCTCGGGCAGATGTTGATGGTGACCTTCTTCGGCGTGTTCGATTCGGCCGAAAGCCCTGAATATCGGGAAGTCCTTCGCGAAGTCGAAGAGAATCATGTCGGCGGACTGATTATTGTGACCGATCGCGGGCCGCTCGGAATCGAGCGAAGCCAGGTATACCCCACCGCCGTGATGACCAATGAACTCCAGCGTCGCGCGAATGTTCCGCTGCTAGTTGGCGCGGATTTCGAAGCCGGGACCGGCACGCGCCTGGACGAGGGCACGTCGTTTCCGTCCGCCATGGCAATTGCCGCCACGGGAGACCCGAAACTTGCATACGCGGCCGGCAAATATACGGCCCTCGAAGCGCGGGCAGCGGGCGTGCAATGGATCTTCGCGCCCGATGCGGACGTTAACAATAATCCGGATAATCCCATCATCAACATCCGCTCTTTCGGCGAGGATCCGGCGACGGTCGCAACATATGTGAAAGAATTTGTGCGCGGTGTGGAAGACCATGGCGCGCTAGCCACGGCAAAACATTTCCCCGGCCACGGTAACGTAGGAGTGGATTCGCATATCTCGCTAGCCACAGTGCCCGGCGACCGCAAAGAGCTGGAGGGCACCGAACTCGTTCCCTTCCGCGCGGCGATTGCCGCGGGCGTGAGTTCGATTATGCCCGGCCATCTGGCCGTGCCCGCATTCGAGCCCGATCCGGAAGTTCCTGCGACACTTTCGCGAAATATTCTTACTGGCCTGCTGCGCGGCGATATGAAGTTCCGCGGCCTGATCATCACCGACGCGCTCGACATGGGCGGCGTCACGTCGAACTATCCTCCGGGAGAAGCGGCGGTGCGAGCGGTCGAAGCGGGCACGGACGTCCTGCTGATGTCGCCCTCGCCGGACGCCGCGATTGCGGGTCTCGAAGACGCAGTGAAATCCGGCCGCATCTCCGCGAAGCGGATTGACGAATCGGTGCGTAGGATTTTGGCGGCCAAAACTCGGCTCGGCTTGAACAAGAATCGCTATGTTGACGTAGCACGATTGAACGAGACATTTGCGCGCCCGGAGTATGAAACCGAGGCGCAAGGCATCGCCGATCGCGGCGTCACCTTGCTGCGCGATATGCCCTGGCTCCTGCCGCTGGACGCTACAAAGCCGTTACGCGTGCTGTTGGTTGCACTCTCTTCCGATGCCGATCCAAATCCGGGAGAGACGATCGAGCCCGAAATTCGTCCGCGTGTTGACTCGCTCAAGGTGCTTCGCGCGGACACGCAGTATGCTCCGGTCAGAACGCTCCAGCTTCCGCCACCCGATACCTATGACGTGGCAATCGCTGCCCTGTTCGTGCGCGTTGCGGACCGCAAGGGTGACGTCGGATTCCCGGAGGACCAGGGTGCGTTCGTGAATGAATTGCTGGCTGCAGGCAAGCCAACCGTGGTCGCTTCCTTTGGCAGTCCGTATCTGATCGAGCGATTCCCGAACGCGAAGACCTGGCTCGCGGAATTTTCAACCAACGATGTCTCACAACGCGCCGCTGCGCGCGCAATATTTGGCCAAATCGCGATCGGCGGAAGGATTCCCGTGACCGTGCCCGGAACCGCGCAGCGCGGTGACGGCATGAGCGTGGCCGCAAATCCGATGACGCTGCAGCCCGCGCCGGCGGCGATGATGGAGCGCCTGAAACCGGCCTTCGCTTTGCTCGACCGGGCCGTCGCGGACGGCGCTTTTCCCGGAGGCGTGCTGGCCGTCGGATTGAACGGCCAGCTTGCCGTCCATCCGTTTGGCAAGCTCGAGCGGGAAGGCCAAGCCTATGAAGCGGATGAAGATTCGATGTACGACGTGGCGTCGCTGACGAAGCCAATCGTCACGACGACAGCGGTAATGATGCTCGTACAGCAAGGTCGGCTCGATTTGGATCGGGCAGTCGAGACCTACTTGCCAGAGTTCGCGGTAGCAGCAAAGTCCGATCCGAACCCAGCTTGGCGCGCCCGCGTCACTCTGCGCACGCTGCTTTTGCATGATTCGGGGCTCCCCGATCATCGCGACTTCTATAAGGACGCAAAGGGACACAACGTCGTCTTGGCGCGAGTCCTCGCCGAGCCGCTCGTCCGCGAGCCCGGCACGAAGGTGGAATATTCCGACCTTGGGTTCATTCTGCTCGGCGAGATTATTGAACGGCTCACCGGCGAATCGCTGGACACATTTGCAAAGCGCGAAATCTTCGATACGCTCGGGATGGACCGCTCCATGTTCAATCCGCCGCGCAAGCTGCGCGAAGATATCGCGCCTACGGAGATGGACTCGAGCTTCCGCAAGCGGCTCGTCTGGGGCGAGGTCCACGACGAAAACGCCTGGGCCATGGGCGGAATTGCGGGCCACGCGGGGCTGTTTTCCACGGCCCCGGACATCGCCGCGTACGCCCAGATGATTCTCAATGGCGGCATTTACGGCCACGAGCGCATCCTGGCGTACTCCACGATTCGGCGGTTCACGGCGCACCAAACAATCGCCGGCTCTTCGCGCACCCTTGGCTGGGATGTGCCTGAAGAGCCGTCCTCGTCGGGCCGCTACTTCTCCGCGGCAAGCTTTGGGCACACGGGGTTTACCGGCACGTCCTTGTGGATCGATCCGGAACGGAAGTTGTTTGTGGTGCTCCTGACGAACCGTGTGAATCCCACGCGCGCCAACGAAAAGATCCGCCAAGTGCGCCCAGCATTGCACGATGTCATTTTCGGAGGCCTGGGACTTGCCTCCGCCCAGCCTCCCGCCCGATAACTCCCTCGGCACAATCCTCTCCGGAATCCAGCCTGCAGCCGCCGCTGCGGCTTCCCTACCGCTATAATTATTCAGGATTTTGGGGCGCACCTTGAAAGTAATGAGGACAGAGCGACGGAACCCGCGTTCTCGCGGGCTTGACCGGAAATCAACTCTGGATATCCTGCGCGCGCTCAACAGGGAAGACGCAGCAGTTGCGGGAGCCGTGCACCGGGAACTGCCGCGCATCGCGCGCGCGGTGGATGCCATCGCGAAATCGCTCGAGCGCGGCGGCACGCTTTTCTACATTGGCGCGGGAACCAGCGGCCGGCTCGCTGTGTTGGATGCAGCGGAATGTCCACCAACATTCGGGACGCCGCCCAAAATGGTGCACGCGATCATCGCCGGTGGTGAACGGGCGCTGCGGCACGCAGTCGAAGGCGCCGAAGATTCCGCGGCGAATGGCGCGCGCGATCTGCGACGAGCGGGTGCATCGCGTCGCGACGTGGTCGTGGGAATCGCTGCGAGTGGTACGACATCTTACGTGCTCGGCGCGCTTGCTTTTGCGCGGAGGCGTGGCGCGGTCACAGTCGGAGTGACTTCGAATCCGCGGTCGCCGGTTGCGCGGAAGGCGCACATCTCCATCGCACCCGACACCGGACCGGAAGCGATTGCCGGTTCCACTCGGATGAAGGCCGGGACGGCGCAGAAGATGGTCCTGAACATGCTTTCTACTGCTGCGATGGTGCGGCTTGGCAGAGTCTACGAGAACTGGATGGTTCACGTGGCGCTGACAAATCAGAAGTTGCGGCGGCGCGGCGCGCGGATTCTGGAAGCCGCGGCGGGCATCAGCCTGTCCGCTGCGGAACACGCCCTGCGTCAGGCGGGCCACAATCTGCCGTCGGCGCTCGTAATGCTTAAGACGGGAGCCAGCGCGCCCGAAGCACGGCAACGATTAGCGACAGCAGGCGGAAACGTGCGAAAGGCGCTCGAAACGGCCAAGAAACATCAAACCAAACCGAAGGGCCGGTAACCGGACATGGACCGATTTAAGATTCAAGGTGGGCGCAGGCTTGAAGGCGAAGTCAGAATCAGCGGTGCAAAAAACGCCGCGCTACCGGCTATGGCGGCGAGCCTGTTGACTGCCGAATCAGTCCATCTCAAGAATATTCCGCACGTCCGCGACATCATCACCATGGCAAAGCTTCTCGCGCACATGCGCTGTAAGGTCGAAAGTCCGGACATTCCGCCGAGTGAATTCATCATTCGCGCCGAAAGCGTCTCGCATGCGGAAGCGCCATACGAGCTCGTGAAAACGATGCGTGCTTCGGTGTTAACACTTGGCCCGCTCGTCGCAAGGTTCGGCTATGCGCGCGTTTCCCTTCCCGGCGGTTGTTCGATCGGCGCGCGCCCGATTGATATGCACATTCACGCGCTAGAAAAGCTCGGCGCCACGATTTCGGTAGATCATGGCTATGTGGAAGCGCGCGCCACGCGTCTGCACGGCGCCGTGCTCCGCTTTCCGAAGATCACGGTTACGGGGACGGAAAACATCCTGACGGCTGCGGTGCTGGCAGAAGGCGAAACCGTTCTCGAAAATTGCGCGCTCGAACCTGAGATTCCTGATCTCGCCGCACTGCTCGTCAAAATGGGAGCGAAGATCGAGGGCGCGGGGACGCCCACGATTCGCATCCAGGGCGTCGAGAGACTGCACGCCGCGACACACACCATCATTCCCGACCGCATCGAAGCGGGCACGTTTCTTGTGGCCGGCGCCATCACTGGGGGCGAGCTTCTGCTCACGCACTGCGAGCCGACGCACCTGACCGCCGTGCTCGACAAGCTTAAGGAGTGCGGAGTCCAAATCAAGTGCGAGGGAAAGAACGGACTGCGCGTTTGCGCCCCAAAGAAGCTGTTAGCCGCGGACGTGAACACCGAGGAATATCCCGGCTTCGCAACCGATATGCAGGCGCAGTTCATGGCGCTTGCCACGCAGGCTCACGGCGTCTCGCACATCCGCGAAACAATCTTTGAGAATCGCTACCTTCACGCGAGCGAGATGGTGCGCATGGGCGCAGACATCGCGATTGATGGGAGCACGGCGGTGGTCACCGGCCCAGCGCAGCTCAGCGGAGCGCCTGTCACGGCATCGGACTTGCGCGCCAGCGCCGGACTGGTCCTCGCGGCACTTGTGGCAAACAACACCACCTGGATTGACCGCGTTTACCACATTGATCGCGGCTACGAGCAGATTGAGCTAAAACTCACTGCGCTCGGCGCCAGCATCGAGCGCATCTCCCAACCGACAGGAAACACTCCATCCGTCTAGCTGCACACGATCCGTGAACGAAAAAAAAGGGAGGCGATTCCTGACCTCCCTTCAAATACCTCGCTATCGAACCAGCATCCGTACGTGCAACGCTGAGACGGAGTGTTATCCCGCTGCTTCGGCCTTCGGCTGCTTGTCGCGCTGATCGCGCAACACGGCCTTGCGGCTTAACCGGACTTTGTTTCCTTCGATGGCCAGCACTTTCACGAGCACCTGATCGCCTTCCTTCAGTTCGTCACGAACGGCGCGGATGCGCGCCTCGGCGATCTCGCTGATGTGGAGCAGGCCATCCGTGCCGGGAAATATTTCGACGAATGCGCCGAATTCCGCGATACGTACCACCGTGCCGAGATACGTCTTGCCGATTTCGGCTGTGGCGGTGACGTCGCGAATCATTTTGAGCGCATTTTCCGCCGCGGCTCCGCTGCTCGCGAACACGTGAACCTTGCCGTCGTCCATCACGTCAATCTTCACGCCCGTGGCTTCTACGATCGACCGGATTTTCTTTCCGCCCGGTCCGATCAGGTCGCGAATCTTGTCCGTGGGAATCTGGAGCATGTGTAGGTGGGGCGCATACGTCGAAATTTCCGCTCGGCCACTCGAGATCGTCTTTTCCATGATGTCGAGAATTTCAAAACGCGCCTTCCGCGCCTGGGCCAAGGCCTCCCGCATCATGGCAACACTGACTCCCGCAACCTTAATATCCATCTGTAGCGCTGTGATTCCCTGCCGCGTTCCGGCAACTTTGAAATCCATATCGCCGTAGTGATCCTCGGCACCGGCGATGTCCGTCAGGATCGCGTACTTCTCACCCTCCACGACCAAGCCCATCGCGATTCCTGCGCAGGGAGACTTCAGCGGCACGCCCGCATCCATCATCGCAAGCGAACCACCGCAGACCGTAGCCATGGAGGACGACCCGTTCGATTCCAGGATGTCTGACACCACGCGCATCGCGTATGGAAAGTCGGCCTCGGGGGGCAGCAGGTTCCCCAGCGCACGTTCGGCCAATGCGCCGTGCCCGATTTCGCGCCGACCCGCTCCGCGCAGGAATTTCACCTCGCCCACGGAAAATGGCGGGAAGTTGTAGTGCAGCATGAACCGTTTGAACACATCCTGCTCGAACAGGAGATCGAGCCGCTGCTTGTCCTCCTTCGTGCCCAGCGTGGTGGTGGCCAGCGCCTGTGTCTCGCCGCGGGTGAAGAGAGCCGAACCGTGCGCGCGGGGGAGCACACCCACTTCGCAGGTGATCTGGCGCACCTGATCGAACGCGCGGCCATCCGGGCGCCGGCGGCGAACCAGCATGTCGTCGCGGAAGATGCGCTCGCGGAGCCTTTCAAAAGCGCGATAGGCCAGCTTGCGCCTCTCGAGATCTTTTTCGTCGATCCTCTCCATAATCTCGGCCTTGACCTCGTCTACGAGGCCATAGCTTTCTAGCTTCGGGTGCTTCTGGGTGTCCAGCGCGTCGCGCAGGCGCTCGCCGTACTTGGAAGTGATCTCCCGATAGAGTGCTTCATCGAACGCAGGGGGCTTTACCGTGACCTTCGTCGGGTTGACGCGGCTGCCCAGATCGCGAATCGCCGCAACAATCTTGCGAATTTCCGCATGACCGAATTCCAGCGCATCGGCCACGGTGTCCTCGGAAACCTCGAACGCGCCCGATTCGACCATCACGATCGCGTCCGCCGAGCCCGCGAGGATCAAGTTCATCTGGCTGGTTTTCTGTTCCGCAATCGTGGGGTTCACGACGAGTTTGCCTTCGAGCATTCCCACCCGCACGCAGGCGATTGGGTTATGGAACGGAATCTTGGAAACATAGAGCGCCGCTGACGCTGCGGTAACGGCGACGACGTCAGGATCATTATCGCTGTCCGCGGAGAGCACCATCGCGATGATCTGCGTCTCGGTGGCCCAGCCTTCGGGAAACAGCGGCCGCAGCGGCCGGTCCGTCAGCCGCGACGTCAGGATTTCGCGTTCGGAGGGCCGCCCTTCACGCTTGAAAAATCCGCCCGGAATTTTTCCGGCGGCGTACGTGTATTCACGGTAATCCACCGTGAGGGGAAGAAAATCTTTTTCCGTCGCCTTGTTATCCATGCAGGCGGTGGCCAGCACTACCGAATCGCCGTACCGCGCCACAATTGCGCCATGGGCCTGACGGGCCATCTTGCCCGTTTCGAGCGTCAACTTGCGTCCGCCAAGATCCAAACTCACTTGTTCAAACATCCAGCACATCCTTCTGTCCCGGCTCACCGGGAACGGTAATCAGATACGAGAGACATCCTCTCGGGAAATGTCTTGAAGAGGGAGAAGCGCATACAACGGGGCGCCGGAAGGCAAAGTGATTAGCTGGCAAATGACCTCACGCACCGCGCCGCTTGCAGCCCATCTGCGGGCCGACAGTTCAAGTTTGTGCGGTGGAGGAACATGCGGCCGGAGGAGCCGCTTGGGGTTTCCGCGCTACTTGCGCAAGCTAAGTCGTGCCACAATCTCGCGATACCGATCTGGGTCTCGGCGATTCAGATAGTCCAACAGCCGGCGACGCTTGTTGACCATCATGATCAACCCGCGGCGCGAAGCATGATCTTTTGCGTGGGACTGGAGATGCGTCGTGAGGTAGTTGATTCGCTCGCTCAACAGCGCGATTTGCACCTCGGGCGATCCGGTGTCTTTCGTATGCACTCTGTACTGCTCGATCACACCGGCTTTGGCTTCCATCAACTGATCCTCCCTCTGAAACGTCGTGCCCCTGCTCTATGTTCTTCGCCTCTTCAACTCGAAAATGCTAGCACATAGGCTGTGGCCAGCAAAGGGAATTTACCGCCGCCCCGGTCGGTCGAGTCGTGCTATTTTCCGTTTCGGACCAGTGATAGGAACTCGTCACGAGTCTGTTTGTTCTCGCGGAAGACGCCCAGCATCGCGCTAGTCACCGCTGCGGAGTTCTGTTTCTCCACGCCCCGCATCACCATGCATAGATGTCGCGCTTCGATGATCACGCCCACGCCCTGCGGGCTGAGCTTGTCCTCAATGGTCTGCGCGATCTGGCTGGTCAGCCGTTCCTGAATCTGCAATCGCCGCGCGTACATGTTCACCAGGCGTGCGATCTTGCTCAGCCCCACCACTTTTTTGTTCGGAATGTAGGCCACGTGGCACTTGCCGAAAAACGGAAGCAGGTGATGCTCGCAGAGGCTGTAAACCTCGATATCCTTTACGACCACCATCTCGTCGTAACACACGCTGAACATCGCGCCATTCAGCAATTTTTCCGGGTCCTGAGCGTAACCGCTGGTCAGGAAGCGCAGCGCTTTCTCAAAACGCTCGGGCGTTCGCTTCAATCCCTCGCGATTGGGATCCTCTCCCAAATGCACCAGCATTTGGCGAACCAGGTCGGCGATGGTGGCCGAACCCGTGGTTTCTGGAACGGCGATGTCCGTTGTCTCGCTCATAATCGTCTTGTTCCTCATGGCGCCTGTTGCTCCCGTTCGCCATTTTCCCCGTCGAATTCAAAGCTATTCTTGCTCGTTTCCTCGAGCCGTATGCGCTCCAGCCGCGCTGCCGGAAATGTTTTCAAACGGCGATAGATTTCCCGGCAAATATTTTCGGCTGTCGGCACATCTTTGCCGAATTCAGGCACTTCCTCGTTCAGATATTTGTGGTCGAACGCCTCGACCACCTTGCGCTCGACAAATGGATCGAGATCGCCGAGATTCGCCACCATGCCCGTCGCCTGGTCCACCGCCCCTGTGATCGTCACCTCAAGCGAGTAGTTGTGCCCGTGACCATACGGATTGCTGCACTTCCCGTAGATGCGCTGATTTTCGGCCTCGCTGAAACTCGGCCGATGCAGGCGATGCGAAGCCGCAAAGCGATACCGCCGAGTCAGCGAAAGTTTCAGCGCCGTGCTCACGCGCGACTCCCGTTTGATTCCGCGGTGCAGTCCGCAAAAAGATCGGGAGACTCATAGACCCGCACGCGATCGAGCTTGCCTTTCGCAATCTTCGGCTCCAGTAACTGCCAGATGACTGCTGCGATGTTTTCGCACGTAGGAATCTGTCCGGCGAGCTCGGGAACCTCGTAATTCAAGTGGCGATGATCCATGCGCTCGCCCACTTCGCGTTGCAGAATGTCCTTGAGTTCCTTCAGATCGAGAACCATTCCCGTCTCTGGATCTGGCTCGCCCGCGATCGTCACTTCCAGCACGTAGTTGTGCCCATGCCCATGCGGATTGTTGCACTTGCCGAAGACGCGGCGATTTTCCTCGGCCGAGAAATTCGGGTTATGGTAAAAATGCGCCGCGGAAAACTCGATTTTGCGCGTCACTCGAATCATGGTGTTTTCGCCGCGTATTTTCTGCCCTTCCAAACGACGCTTCCCCTCGTGCTTTTCCACCACGATCCGATCAGCGCCGCGCTATAAAGCGCGGATCCGGCCACATAAAATTGGATGTAGGACGTCGGATAGAGATTCCGATACAGCGCCGCCGCATAGGCTAGATGCCTGCCCAGCAGCACGCCCATACACACGCCCGCAGCCACCGCCACGAACGAAGTCCTCACGCCCGCAAAGTGCAGTAGCGCGACGATCAACAGTCCCGCCTCGGAAATCGGAAGCGCGTCCGTGAGTTCAAAAAACATCGACCTAACATTTCCGCCCATCAGCGGATAGAGGTTCTTCGTCCAGCCCTGCCACATCGCCTCGAACGACCGGTACATCCGCGTGCGCACCACGCCCATCGGAGCCGTGAAATAAATCCCGTAACCGCTCTGCTTGACCAGCCGCGCCAGCGCCACGTCTTCCAATATTTCGCGGGCGACAGCCGCGTGCCCTCCCACCGCGTCATATGCATCCCGCAGCACCAGCAGAAATTGGCCATTTGCCGCCGCATCGGGCCGCTTCGGATCGTTTACGCGTGCAAAAGAAAACTTCGCCGCGAGCCTGCAATAAACGAACGGAATCAGCGCCCGCTCCCACCATGTCGCCATTTCCTGTTCCGGTGAATAGGAGACGAGCACAGCGTCGTGATCTACAGCATCCCCGAGCGCCCGGCGTGTCGCGCCGGGATAGTGATACGTGTCCGCATCGGTGAACAGCAGCCAATCGCCCTGCGCGGCGGCAGCGCCAATCGAAACCGCGTGACTCTTTCCAACCCAGCCGGCTGGCAGCGGACCAGCGTCGATCACCCTCAGCTTCGGAATTCGCTTTGCCAGCTCCCCAAGAATCGCGCCGGTGCGGTCGGTTGATTGATCGTTGACGACAATCACCTCTCCGATCTCAAGCTGGATCGCCACCGATTCGACCGCGCGGGCGATCGAGGCTTCTTCGTTTCTGGCGGGAATAATGGCGGAAACCAAGGTTTTTACAATCCCGTCCACGGGGGCTGCTAAACTGTTCGTTATCTCGCTGGCGATGCTTCTATTATAGGGCGCTTGGATGGCGGATTGAAACGGAAACTGAAAACTGGGCTCGTTTTGGCTTTCATCGCGGGACTTCTCGTGCTGTTTGCGCGTCCGGACTACCGGCAGGGCGAACCGAGCCTGCGCGGAAGCACGCCAAAGGATTTTCCGCTCACCCTGAACGGCCGGCCGGCGCATCTGTCTGACTTACGCGGCAAAGTTGTTCTGCTGAACTTCTGGGCCTCCTGGTGCCAGCCATGTATTGACGAGGCTCCTTCGCTGAACACGCTGCAGCAGCGCATCGCGCCGCTCGGTGGCACCGTCCTGGGAGTCAACATCGGCATAGAAGACGAGGAATCGGCGTACGAAAAGTTTCTGAAGACCTACCACATTGACTTTCCCACCTACCGTGACGACACCAAACTGCTCGCGGCTTCCTACGGCACTACCGCGTATCCCGAAACGTACGTTATTGACCGCAAAGGGCGCCTCGACCGCAAGATCGTCGGACCCCAGGATTGGACCAGCCCGGAAATGATGACCTACCTCGATTCCCTTCTGAACGAAAGGTAGCGACGTCTACTCGTAGCGCAGTGCATCCACCGGATCGAGCTTCGCGGCCCGCATCGCAGGCACGAATCCACTGAGGATACCGACCACTATCAGCACCACCACCGACACCAGCAGAACTTCCCACGAGACCTGCATGTGTATATCGACTCGCCCCGACGTATCTTCGTAGGCCGGCCCGAGAAACGGCAGCGTTCCGATGGTCGCGCCCATTCCCACGGAGATCAACACTCCGATGGCTCCGCCTGCCAGTGTGATTGCCAATGCCTCGGTCAAAAACTGCGCGCGAATGTGCCGCCGGCGCGCCCCCAGCGCGCGTCGCAGGCCGATCTCGCGTATGCGTTCGTTCACCGTAACGAGCATGATGTTCATCACGCCGACGCCACCGATCCCCAGCGTCAGCAACCCGACGAATAGCAACAGAAATTCAAGCCCGTAGGAAATCCCCATGATGATCGGGCGGAATTCGGCCATGCTGTCCATCACCACGGCACGCTTGTCGGTCGGCGAAAAATGCTGGCGCTCGGCGAGCACCGCCAGCACCTGTGCCCGCGTCTGCGCGTCGAATTCCGGCGACACGGGCTCAACCACGAGCACGCTCGCCGATTTCGTGTCCCACAAATCCCCCGCCGTCGAATAGGGGATCCACGCGGATTGATCGTCATTCGTGAAGTAACTACTCTGCTGAAACTTGCGGTCCATTACGCCGACCACCGTGAACGGCGCACCTTGAATATGTACGGTTTCGCCGACAGCGGGTAATCCCGCAAACAATTTCTTCTTCAGCAGCGCGCCAATGAAAACCACACGCCGCCGGTTCACGATATCATCCGCGTCGAGCCACCGCCCTTCGAGCGGCACCTCGTTGCGCATTTCTCCGTATTGCTCGCAGACGCCGCGAACCGCAGTGCTGGTTGATCGCTCTTCGTGCGTTAGACCGACGAATTTCACCGTCTCCGGGCATACTTGTTTGGCCAGCGTGGCCGTAGCTCGCAGCGTATCCACGTCCGACTGCTCGAGCTTCACTTTTTGTCCCGCGCGCTCGCCTCCCGCCTGCTCTCCGGTTGTGCCGGGCCAACAAATGATTACGTCGTGCCCGAAAGAATCGAATGTGTACATCAGCACCCGTCGGAATCCCGTGCCATAGGCCAGAAGCATCGTCACTGCGACGATTCCCCACACGATTCCCGTCATCGTCAGGCAACTGCGAATCGGCTGCCGACGCAACGAGCTCCAAGCCTGGCTCAAAATCTCCTCGAACATGCGCCCTAGCCCCCCGCTTCGTACCGCAGCGCTTCAATCGGATCCACCGCGGCGGCGCGGCTCGCAGGATAGAGCGCCGACGCCACTGCAATCGTCGCCAGCAGCACAAGCGCTAACACGCCCGATTGCCACGTTGGCAGCAGACCTGCGAACACCTGCGGCATCGGCAGCAAATCGACTAGCGCGCAAAATCCATATGCAATCCCCATCCCGATTCCGCCGCTCAGAAATGCGATAATCATTGTCTCAACGAAAAACTGCCCGAGTATCGAGCGTTTCGTCGCGCCAAGCGCCTTTCGCACGCCGATTTCGCGCGTGCGTTCGCGCACCGCCACCAGCATCACGTTCATCACCCCCAGTCCGCCCAGGAACAACGTCACGATCCCCACCGCACCCATGAAGTATTCCATCCCGTCCATGATCAACGCGTTGGCTTGCGCGTTCTTGATCGTGTCCCACACGAACACCGCTTCTTCGTCCTTTGGATCGAAATTGTGGATCACTCCCAGCGCTGTCAGGGCTTCCCGCTCGCAGTCCTTATGTAGTGCCAGCGATTTCGGCACCACCAGCAGGTGGTCAACGGTATGGGGCGGCGCCGGGGGCTGATTCGGAAAATCGCGCACGATCGCGCTATATGGAATGAAAATCTTTCGTATATCCTGACCGTCATACGATGAATCCTGTTCCTTGATTTTCATGACGCCGATCACGGTGTAGGGAATCCCGCCGAGCCAGATGGTTTCTCCTAGTGCCTGGCGGCTGCCGAAGAGCTGCTTCTTCGCGTCACTGCCGAGGAACGCCACGCGGTTCACGTTCGCCACGTCCGCATCGTCGTAAAATCGCCCTTCGCCCACGGCAGTGCTGCGTACCTCGGAAAACGGCGGCAACGATCCCACCGTCAGCAGGTTCCCGCTGTTGTACCGGCTCCTCAACTGAACGTGGTTCCCGATCTCCGGCAGCGCGAACCGGCACGCGGGTGACTGACTGTCGATCGCCCGGTAGTCGTCCTCGTAGAAATGAATGTCCCGCCCCGCGCGCGCGCCGCCCGCTTGCAGACTGGTCCGCCCAGCAAAGAAAATCATGATGTCCTTGCCGAAACTCTCCGCGTTGCGTTTCAGACCAACGCGCAAACCTTCGGCCGCCGCCACCATCAGCGTGATTGATATGATTCCCCACGTGATTCCAAACATGGTGAGAAATGTTCGTAACTTATGCGCCCACAGGGTTTGAATCGTGTCTTTGAAGAGATCGCTGAGGTTCATAGCGGGTTCGTTACGTGCTCCCGAGCGGATTCACGCGCCTTTTGCCGCTCGCCCGTCTTATCTGCGAAGCGTGACGGAGTCGCGGAATCTCGCTTTCATTTCTTACGACAGGCACTACTGCAAAATCACCTTTTGCCCTTCGTTCAGGCCCGAGAGTACCTCGGCCTTTACGCCATTCGTGATGCCGAGCTTCACCGCAAGCTTCTTGCGCCCCTCCGGCCCCTTCGGGTCGGCCACTTCGACTGACGCGTTCTTGTCCTTGTCGAAGATCAACGCGCCTTCCGGGACGAGCAGGACGTTCCTTTTTTCTTCGAGAATAATCTCGGCATTCGCGCTCATGTTGGCGCGTAGTTCGCCGCCAGGATTCTGTATGGACACGCGCACTTCGAAGGTAGTTACGTTGTCTTTCTCCTGGCCCAGCGGCGCGATCTTTGTCACTCTTCCCTCAAATTTCTTGTCTTTGAACGACTCGACCTCGATTCGCGCACTCTGCCCCAGATAAACTTTGCCGACGTCAGCCTCGTCCACTTTTCCCAACACGTACACTTCGCTTGTGTCGCCCAGCGTCATCACCAGTGTGGCCTGCGAGCCGAGGACCAGAATCGAACTGACCGCGTCGCCGACTTCGACGTCTTTCGATAGCACCACCCCGTTCATCGGGCTGGTGATCGTTGAATAGCGGAGATTTTCGTCGGCGTCGTCGAGTGCGGCCTTGGCCTGCGCCACTTGCGCTTTCGCTTGCGCCACTTGGGCCTTGCTCATCTGCGCGCTGCGCACCGCGGACGATTGTCGGTTCAATCCCATCTGGTAGTTTTTCTCCGCGTCCTGCATCACGTTGAGTGCAATCAGCCCCTGCCCGTAGAGATCGTGCGCGCGGTCCACGTCATTTTTCAGGAACGGTACGTCGGGGCCCTCGGCATCTACCAGATTCTTTTGATAGGAAGCCTCGGCAGCCAGCTGCGCGGCCTCCGCGGCTTCCAGATTGGCGTGTGCCTCGGCGACGCTGGCCTGCAGTTGCTCTTTGTCCAGATCGGCGAGCACCTGCCCGGTCTTCACTTTGTCGCCTGCATCCAAATAGATTTTTTCGACGATTCCGCTGGCCTTCGATTTCACTTCTACTTTTGTAAGCGGCTCGATCTTGCCCGTAGCAACCACGGACCGCGCAATATCGCCACGCTCCGCCGTTGCGAGTTTGTCTGGTTCAATGGTATGAGTCGGCCGCAAGGCTGCCGTTGCGATCACGATCACAACGACAAGCGCTAGGGTGACGCTTCCCAGCAGAATCCAGCGTTTCCTTTTCTTTCGGCCGTTCTTGCTATTACCGCCATTCGATTTCACGGACGCCCCCATCTACCACCGTTGGACGTGCTAGCTTAAGTTACGTAAGCCCCGCTGGAAATGTTCCCCACCAGGTTCCATCGGTTTGCCTTCCTAGCGACGCCGGAATTTCTCCCGAGGGAAGGAGAGAGAGGCAGGCGCCTCTTCTTGCATTCGTAAGGGCATGGCATGCCATGCCCGGTAAAATTGCCCGGCGTCGCCCCGCCATTTGCCATCGGTCTCAGATATTCTTCTGATTTTCTTTGAGAACTCTCCATCCCTGCGGTGCGACTTACAGTTTTTTTTCATATTCTCCGCACCGTCTATGTAATCTCTGTGGTAAGTCTTTTCACTTTTCCGATTTCTGTTTGGTCGATTGGGCGATTCTTTGACACGCAGGCGATAATGGACGGTGATGGAACGAGATGCAGTCTGCGGGATGACGGTTGATCCAGCGCGCGCAGCGGCCAAAGCCGACCACGCCGGAAAAACCTACTACTTCTGTTCCGCCGGCTGCGGCCAGAAGTTCCGCGCGGAGCCCGAGAAATACATCGCCGTGAAGCCGCCGGGCGAGATGCCCGCGACGGCCGATCTCGTCCAATTGAGAGGCGCTAAGCCTTTGGTGACGCCCACTGCGAAGGCCACTGTGTACACCTGTCCGATGGATCCCGAAATCCGCCGGGACCGACCTGGCCCCTGCCCCAAGTGTGGTATGGCGCTTGAACCGGACGTGCCTCCGGCGCCTGCCACTCGCATCGAGTACACCTGCCCGATGCACCCGGAAATTGTCCGCTCGAAACCCGGCCCGTGTCCGATCTGCGGCATGGCGCTCGAGCCGCGCACCGGCGTCGCTGAAGAGGAAGAAAATCCCGAACTCGTCTCGATGACGCGCCGATTCTGGACCAGCGCGGCTCTGGCGATCCCCGTGGTCGCACTAGGCATGTCCGATATGATTCGCGGAGGTGAACCCCTCCGCCCCGTGATCTCGGCACACGCGATCGGGTGGATTCAGTTCGCGCTCGCAACGCCGGTCGTCCTCTGGGCGGGGTGGCCGTTCTTCGAACGCGGATGGACGTCGCTCGTAAATCGCAGCCTGAACATGTTTACGCTGATCGCTCTCGGCACCGGCACGGCGTATGTCTACAGCACGATCGCGGTTCTCTGGCCCGGCTTATTCCCTGCTTCGTTTCGCATGGCGGATGGCGGCGTCCCCCTGTATTTCGAAGCAGCTGCAACGATCACGGCGCTGGTCCTTCTCGGGCAAGTATTCGAACTGCGCGCGCGAAGTCGCACGTCCGCAGCAATCCGCTCGCTCCTGAGATTGTCGCCGAAGACCGCGCGCTTGGTTCGCGCCGACGGCACCGAAATTGACGTGCCCGTGGAACACATCGCACCGGGAGATATTCTTCGCGTGCGGCCCGGCGAAAAAGTCCCGGTGGACGGCTCGGTAACTGACGGATCAAGCTCGCTCGACGAATCGCTCGTCACCGGCGAGCCGATCCCCGTTGAAAAAATCGGAGGGGCTCGCGTGACCGGAGGCACCCTGAACGGCACTGGAACTTTCCTGATGCGCGCCGAGCGCGTGGGCAGCGAGACTCTGCTGGCGCAGATTGTACGCATGGTTGGCCAAGCACAACGCAGCCACGCGCCGGTGCAGCAGCTCGCCGATCGCGTCTCGTCCTACTTCGTCCCGGTCGTGGTGATGGTAGCCGTGCTCACTTTCGTCCTTTGGTCTGTTTTCGGACCCCCGCCGAAAATGGCGGACGCTCTGCTCAACGCCGTCGCAGTCCTCATCATCGCCTGTCCCTGCGCTCTCGGGCTCGCCACTCCTATGGCGATCATGGTCGGCACGGGACGCGGCGCGCTTGCCGGCGTCCTGATCAAGAACGCCGAGGCGCTTGAAATCCTTGAAAAAGTGGATACGCTCGTCGTGGATAAGACGGGCACGCTAACCGAAGGTCACCCGCGCGTGACCACGATTATCGCGGCCTCCGGCAACGACGAAGCGCAGGTGCTTCGCCTCGCTGCAACGTTGGAACGCGCCAGCGAGCATCCACTCGCGGCAGCAATTCTTGCCGCCGCGAAGGAACGCTCCATCGTGGCCGCTGATATTGTCGATTTTCATTCGCGCACGGGCAAAGGCGTTACGGGAACAGCGGCTGGACAAAAAGCTGCGCTTGGAAATCGCGCGTTGCTGAGTGAGCTTGGCATCCCCGTGGAAAATTTCGACGACCGCGCCAAATCCCTGGAAGCCGAAGGGCAAATCGTGATGTTTGTAGCTGCGGACGGAACACTCGCGGGAATCATCGGCGTCGCCGATCCTGTGAAAGCCACTGCGCCGGAGGCGATTGAGCGCCTGCACCGGGAAAGAGTCCGGATCGTAATGCTGACCGGCGACAGCCGGGCGACCGCCGAATTCGTTGCTCGCACGCTGGGCATTGATGAAGTAATCGCCGGAGTACTGCCCGATCAAAAGGGCGCAATCATCAAGCAGCTACAGATCAAGGGCTACGTCGTGGCCATGGCGGGCGACGGCGTAAACGACGCCCCTGCGCTCGCCCAAGCCGACGTCGGCATCGCCATGGGAACGGGAACCGATGTGGCTATCGAGAGCGCCGGCATCACGCTCCTTGCGGGCGATCTGCGTGGAATCGCGCGGGCGCGCACGCTCAGCCGCGCCACGATGCGCAACGTCCGCCAGAATCTCGTGTTTGCATTCCTCTATAATTCCATCGGCATTCCGATTGCTGCCGGGGTGCTCTACCCGTTTTTCGGGTTGTTGCTCAGTCCGATTCTCGCCAGCGCCGCGATGACCGTCAGCTCCGTTTCCGTGATTGGCAATGCCCTGCGTCTCCGCAGCGTCAAACTCTGAAAGTCAACAGCTCCCGGTGTGAATCCCGTGGGATGCCGATGCTATAATGCGGGCATGACATTCATGACCGTGACGTACGAATTGCAAAATCCGCTAAAGGCTGACCAGTTCCGGGCGCTCGGGCAGTTCGCGAATACCTACGGGCTGCAGCGGTTTCGCTTTGACGAAAAGACGAATCGCCTTCACTTCGATTACGACGCTTCGCGCCTGCGCGAGAGGGTGGTCGAGCACGTACTGCGCGAAGCGAAAATACCGGTGCTTCGGCGGGTCGCGCAGGCCTGACTTCTTCGTTCACACCGTAAGTAGATACGAGAGGAGTTTCCCGTTGCCGTTGTATGAATACAAGTGCCTGAAGTGCGGCCGTCGCTTCGAGAAGATCGAAAGTGTTTCGGCCTCCGAAACGAAAAAATGTCCGAAATGCGGCGGCCGCGCACCACGCATGGCGTCGGCGCCCGCGATTCAATTCAAGGGTTCGGGATGGTACGTCACCGACTACGGCGGAAAGAAATCTGCGCCGGCTTCGAGCGAGAGTTCCAGCGATTCCGCACAGGCGAAATCCCCGGAAAAGTCAGCGGACAAATCGCCGGAAAAATCCTCCGACCAATCCACCGAATCGAAATCGGAGACGAAGACCGAATCGAAGCCCGCAGCCTCCGAGGGCTCCAGCAAAGGCTCCTCGAATCGCAAGAAGAAGTGAACGCTAGAGCTTGAGCCCCTGCAAATAGGCGCGAAAAGCCTTGCCGAGCTTCGGATCTTTCAGTCCGAAATCAACCGTAGCCTCGAGGAATCCAAGCTTGTCACCAGCGTCGTGCGTCTTCCCGTCGTATACGCAAGCAAGCAATTTGTTGTCTTCCGCCAACCTGCAAAGACCGTCGGTCAGTTGAATTTCGCCGCCCGTGCCGGGTTTCGTTTTCGCAAGGTAATCGAAGATTTCCGGCGGCAGGACGTAGCGCCCGGTGACTCCAAGGTTCGAAGGAGCCTTTTCGGCGCTCGGTTTTTCCACCAAATTATTTATGCGCAGAACCTTTTCGCCCCACCGCGATCCCTTTTCAGGCTGCCCATCAATAATTCCGTAAAGATGGACGCGTTCGCGCGGCACGCGCTCTACGTGAATTGCCCCCGAGCCTGTCGCCTCGTAGATCTCCACGAGTTCACGCGTCGCGGGAACCGCACCTTCCATAATCACGTCGCCGAGCAACACGGCGAACGGCTCGTCGCCGACAAGCTCTGCCGCGCATAGCACGGCGTGGCCAAGTCCCAGCGCTTCGCTCTGACGCGTGTAGCTGAATTGCACTCCGGAACAGATATCGTGAACCATCCGAGCGAGATCGGCTTTCCCGCGCTGCTCGAGGAAGCTTTCCAGCTCCGGGGAAAAATCGAAGTGATCCTCGATCGCGCTCTTGTGCCGCCCGGTGACGAAGATCACATGTTTGATGCCCGAAGCGATGCACTCCTCGACCGCGTACTGGATCAGCGGCTTGTCCACGACGGTCAGCATTTCCTTGGGGATCGCCTTCGTCGCCGGCAGAAATCGCGTTCCAAGTCCTGCTACGGGCAGGACGGCCTTGCGCACCTTCTTGATTTTCGAAGTCATGTTTTATTTTGGGAAGGCCACCCCGGATCGGCGGGCCTTCTTGCCTATGCTAACATAGCGATTTTGAGTCACTCGAAGATTGAGGCATTGTTGTGATCGCAAACGAATACATGATTCTCGGTATTGAATCCTCGTGCGACGAGACGGCCGCGGCGATCGTGGCCGGTGGCCGGCGAATTCTTTCGAGCGTGGTGGCGTCGCAAACCGAAATCCATCGCAAGTACGGCGGCGTGGTGCCGGAGCTTGCGTCGCGCGAGCATCTTCGGCAAATCGTTCCCGTGGTGCGGGAAGCGGTCGAGCAAGCGCACCTGTCGCTGAAGGATGTGGACGCCGTGGCCGTCACACACGGGCCGGGACTGGTTGGCGCGCTACTCGTCGGCGTTACCTACGGCAAGGCGCTGGCACAGGCGCTTGGGAAGCCGCTGATCGGAGTGAATCATCTGGAAGGCCACGTCCACGCCGTGTTTCTCGAAGCGCATGCGGCTGGGCGCGAGCCGAAGCCGCCCGCGGTCTGCTTGATTGTTTCCGGCGGGCACACAATTCTTTACCATGTGAAACAAGAGCGCACGAACGGCAGCAACCAGTTTTCCTATGCGCGGATTGGCGGCACGCGCGACGATGCTGCCGGCGAAGCCTACGACAAAGTCGCACGAATGCTCGCGCTGGGCTATCCCGGCGGTCCTATCATTGACCGCCTTGCGGCGCACGGAAACGCCCAGGCGGTTCGCTTTAGCGAGCCGAAGATGAGCGGGAACGTCTTCGATTTCAGTTTCAGTGGAATCAAGACAGCGGTGCTGTACCACCTGCGCCGCCACCCGCAACTCGAGCCGGAAATCGAAGCGCGACGGCAGGCGCTTGCGCGCGGCGCCCGCAGCGCCGACGCACTCCGCGCGCTTTCGAGCGCCGCAACCCTCGATGTGATCGCAAGTTTCCAACGCGCTGTGGTGGATAACCTCCTCTCGCGCACACTCGCGGCGACTGAAAAGCACTCCGCACGCACCATTCTGGTTTCCGGAGGGGTGGCAGCCAATAGCGAGCTTCGCCGCGCATTTGAGGCGGAAGGCGTACGCCGAGGAATCGACGTTTATTTCCCAAGCCGGGCGCTTTCCACCGACAACGCCGCGATGATCGCAGCGGCGGGATACGCGCGCTTCGTCGCAGGCGAACGCGCCGATTACACGCTGAACGCCGAAGCAAATCTGCCTCTCGCATAGCGCTTTTCACGAGCCATACACCCCCCATTTTTGTGTCGCGTAAATGTGCATCAGGTTCCTTGCGTTCAGCAGGTTACGGGCGTCGTGCCGCCGACGGCAGGTGCGACCGTGTTCGCCGTCGAGAAGCGTCCCGTATCGCGCCTGGTCATCGGCACACCGCGAGTGAGAACATGCCGGAGTCGGTTGAAATGCCAGCCACGGGAGATCACTCGGCTCCTCCGCCGTGGAGGCCTCGGGATGCCGATGGTTCGGCTCTGTTCACCACCAGTGCTCGTCGCATCGTCACGTTTCTTTCGTCACAAAACCACGCTAACATGCCGAGCGACAAGCAAACGGAATTGCGCCTGTGGACTTTGAAGTAGAGTGAGGGCAAGGATGAAATGAACGAACCCGCGACCATGAACGGGAAAATATGCGTCGTGACAGGAGCGAATAGCGGGATCGGGAAAGAGACCGCGCTGGGCCTCGCGCAAATGGGCGCGCGCGTCGTGATGGTTTGCCGAAACGCCGACAAAGGCAAAGCGGCCCTCGAGGACGGTCGCCGCGATTCGGGAAACTCTCAGGCGGACCTGCTGATTGCGGACTTGTCGAGCCAGGCGTCCGTGCGCGCGCTTGCAACGCAGATTCGCGAGAAATACCCACGGCTCGACGTGCTCATCAACAATGCGGGCGCAGTCATGCGAACTCGTACGCTGTCCGCGGACGGAATCGAGATGACGGTCGCCGCTAATCACCTGGGACCAGCTCTGCTCACGGCGCTGCTGCTCGACCTATTGAAGGCCAGCGCGCCCTGCCGAATCATCAACGTATCGTCGCATGCCCACCGAATCGGCCCGATTGACGTCAATGACTTACAGTTCGAGCGGCGAAAATTCAGTTCGTTCAAGGCTTACGGGCAATCTAAGCTGCTCATGAATGCGTACACGCTCGAACTCGCGCGAAGGCTTGAGGGAACTGGAATTACCGCGAACTGCCTGCACCCGGGAGTGATTGCAACGAATCTGGGTGGGACCAACCCCCCGCTTGCGTGGAGGATCATGTTCGGACTGATGAAGCCGTTTCTTTTGAACGCCACGCAAGGGGCTCAGACAACTCTGCACGTGGCCAGCGCTCCCGAGCTCGCAGGAGTCTCGGGAAAATACTTCGCAAAGTCCAAGATCGCCGAATCCAGCCCGCAATCGCGTGATCCGAAAGTGGTGGGGGAAGTCTGGGCCTGGACCGAGAAAATGATCGGCCAGCTTTTGGTGTGACGGGAACTGATGAGCCGCGGACGACAGGTTTCCGAGGCTCTGTGCTAGATCAATCAAGATGGCAGCTGCCGTGTTGACCCACGCAAGGGCGCGATTTTCTTCCACTGCGCTTCGGTCAGCTATGGACCTGATCGCGCCTTTGGCCCTGCTTTGGCGTTGCTGACCGTGCTTATGCCTCATCGTAGAAAAACCGACCACCCTCATTTCATGGGCTTGTACTGGGTTGTACACTAGCTTCTAATGAAACCTCCATTTCCAGCATTTGGGCACGGGATCGCCGCTTTCCCTGGAAAGACTCCTTGGAGGATACCAACTACAGCAACGGAGGGTCGTAGATGTAGGCGAGGCCGTCGGCGGTGATGGCGTAGGCTTTGGAGCCGTCGAGCGACCAGCGGATATTGACCACGCCTTCAGCGGCGTACTCGTCGAACACCGTGAGCCGGCTCAAATCCACGAGGAACAAGCGGCCCTTGGCGGAATTCTTGAGCCACGAACTGAAGCAGAGGCACAGCGGCAATTGCGGATGGCAGGCGCAGAGCTCCGCGCCGAAAGGCAGAACCTGTGGTTCTGCGGGCGTCTCGACCGATTGGCCGGTTACGCGATACGCCTGTCCGGCCGAACAATAGATCAGCTTGCGACTGTCCGACGTCCAGGCGAGGTCGGTGATGCGCCCTGGCGCCGGAATCATCCGCTGCCGCCGCAGCGTGGGAACGTCCAGCAGAACGATCGAATCGTCCGCCCACTCGCCCTCAATCGCAACGACGCTCGCGAGCGTGCCTTCGTCCGGACTGAAAGCGGTGCGGCCGAAACCGGAGAACACGCCTTCATCGCCGGATTCCGCGTCCACCGATTGAGTCTCAAACCAATCGTCGCCTGAACTGGGCGGACCAAGTTCGGCCACCGGGTCCGCAGCGAACGGCATGGCGGCGGGTGATTGCTTGGACGCCGGCCACAATCGAAGCCGTGCTTCCCCACCCCCGCGCGACGCCGCGGCAAAATAATTCCCCGTATCCGACCACGCCAAGCAAGACGGAAAACTCTTAAAGTCTCCAAAGCCCCCGAGAAAAACCTTTCCGTAGAGGTCGAAGGCGTGTAGCTCGGGCAGCCAGCCGCCCCATGCCGCGACCAGGTGCCGGGCAGTCGGCGACCACGCAAACGCGGCGGCCAGGCCCGGCGGACATACGTCCGGCTCGCCCGGAACCACGAGAGCTATCGTGGGGACACCGCGCTCGATATCGTAAAGAGCAATTCGCTCGGTTCCCTGCCGCACCAGCGGCGAAAGCGCGCACACTTCACCGGAGGGTGAAATCACGAGCTGCGACGATCTGCCGCTGAACACCTTTTTGATCAGCCAATTGGAATCGCGCGCGAGATCGCGTAAGCCGCGGGTCACCAGCGCCGCCGAGCGTACCGCTAGTGCCTGCGCGGGCGCGCGGACAATCTGTTTCGCCGGAGATTTTTCCTGAGTTTCCATCAGCGGGAGAGCGGAGCAGGCGCCTCAAGGCGCTGCTTCGCGAGCGCAATCTGTTCGTCCACCTTCGCGACCATGTCTTTCAAGACGTCGTGGCCGCTCTTCTCGGCCTCGTCCACACGCGATTTCAGCTGATGCAGATCGGAACGCAGCAAGCCCTGCAGCTCCGCTTCGATTTCCGCAAGCCTGCCGCGCGCCTGACTGACGCGACGAATCACGCGAATCAACTCCGCGCCCGGTCCTTCCCCTTCGACTGCCTCGGGGCTATGCTCATAGGCCGTCAGGATTTTTTCGAGGCGCGCCTGATCTCCGCGCTCATACGCCTGGTTGGCTTCGGCCATCAATTGCTGGCGCTTGGCGCGATCGTCGCGGTCCGAGGTCAAATCGGGATGGACGTGCCGTGCAACCTCGCGATAGAGACTCTTCATTTCGGGAGAAGCGTGGAAAGACCGAGGCTCGTGCTCGGATTTCTCCCCCGCGACGGATTTCGTCTCGCTGGCGCGGGCGCGAGCCTCGCGCGCCGCGTGCAGGGCGCGCTCGTTCCCGGGCTGCTCAGCGAACAGCCGCTCCGCAATTTGGGCTTTCCATTCGTCGAGTTCGGCATAGCGCGAGCCGACAAAATGGAGGTAGCGGCGCTCGAATGCAGATAGTTCGGCACGCAGATTAGCCGAGCGCAGCTCGCGATCGGCCAGCTCGGCTTCGAGCGCAGCTTGCTCTTCCGACTTGAGAGCAAGCTCCTGATCTTCAGGTTTGGCCGGTCGAGTATTCAACGTCTTCAAGGCCACAGTCTTCGCCTCTGAGAGCCGCTTGCGACAGGGATCGCGGCGGATTGCATCCCGAGACGCCGCACAGCCCCGGAAACACCCTTAAATTGTACGATGTAGGTGCAGTTGGCCCGGCCCGGTTAGCATGCTCAGTTTCCAGAATGGGAAATACCGGCCGGCGCGGGGAGTACTGAGGCGGATTGACCGCCAATTTGTCTCTGACAGGTGCCCGAAAGTCACGGTCCATTCATGGCTGCCAGACGAGCAGTGCCTTACAATCGGGCGGTCTTAGTATTCAGGAAGGAGCAGAACCATGCAGGAAACAGCAGAGCAATACAAGAAGCGAATGATCGATTTCATGGGAGGGCGCGACCCGCTGAAATTGCAAGGGGCAGCGCCGGCAAGGCTCGCGAAATTGCTGCGGGGCGTCAGCCCGGCGAAGGCGCGGAAGCGCCCCGCGCCGGACAAATGGTCCATTTCTGAGATCGTGGCGCACATTGCTGACACCGAACTCGTCGGCGGATACCGCATCCGCGCAATTTTGGGAGAGCCGGGAACGCAAATCATCGGCTTCGATCAGGATGAGTGGGTGAAAGCGCTGCACTACGACAAGCGCAACCTGAAGAATTCGTTTGCGCAATATCGCGCGTTGCGGGAAGCCAATATCGCGCTGCTGAAATCGTTGACTCCGGAGCAGTGGAAACACGCCGGGATGCACAACGAACGCGGCGAGGAGAGCGTCGAGATGATTGTTCGGATGTTCTCGGGCCACGACATTAACCACTTCGAACAAATCGAACGCATCCTTGCGAAAAAGAAGAAGTAGCGCTTCCGCGAGGCGCCAGTCGCCAGCCTTGAGGCGGGCAAAGTTGCCCGTCTCAGGTGCGACGCGCCATTACTTTGAGACCGCTCGCGGTGGTTGGATTGTTGTCGAATTGTCACCAGATGCGGCAACGAATTGCATCGGGGCGCGCCATTTTCGAATCCGAGGTGCAGCCCCAGGCTTTTGCGAAGATCGGCATGTTCGAAAGAGGACCGTCCACTCGAAAAGAGTTGAGCGGATGCGGGTCCGTCTTGGCGCGAAGACGCGCCGCCTCTGGCCGGAAGTTCGCAGCCCAGTGGGCGGCGTAACCAAGAAAGAAACGCTGGTCGCTCGTGAAACCGTCAACCTCCGGAGGCGCGGGCTTTCCGGCCAGCGTCTTTTGATACGCAGCGTACGCGATTACTAATCCGCCGAGATCGGCGATGCTTTCGCCTTCTTCCAGCTTCCCGTTGCCGTGCAATCCTGGCTCAACCTCAAAAGCATCGAACTGCTTGGCGATGCAATCGCCACGCTCGCGGAAATTCTTCAAGTCTTCCGGCGTCCACCAGCTCTTCAGATTGCCGTCGGCATCGAACTGCGCACCCTGATCGTCAAAGCCGTGTGTCATTTCATGGCCGATCACGGTGCCGATGCTGCCGTAATTGAATGCGTCGTCGGCCTTTGCATCAAAGAACGGCGGCTGGAGAATCCCGGCCGGAAAAACAATTTCGTTATGCAGAGGTGTGTAGTAGGCGTTGACCGTCGGAGGCGTCATCCGCCATTCGCTGCGGTCAACGGGCTTGCCGATCTTGGCGAGGTCGCGTGCTTCTTCAAACGTATCGCCGCGCGTGACGTTTTCAACGTATGGGCCGCGATCCACGCGAAAAGCGGAGTAGTCGCGCCACTTATCCGGATAGCCGATCTTGAGGCTCATGGCGTCGAGCTTGTGGAGGGCCTGCTGGCGGGTAGCGGGGCTCATCCAATCGAGTGTTGACAGATCCTCGCGCAACGCAGCTATCAGATTGTGGACCAGCTCAGTGGCGCGAGCCTTGGCTTCCGGCGGGAAATAGCGCTCGACGTAGAATTGGCCGAGGGCTTCACCGAGTTCCCCATCGGTCGCTTCGACGCAGCGGCGCCAACGCGGCAGGTTCTCTTTTGCGCCGGTGAGCTGCTTGCCGTAAAAGTCGAAACTCTCATCAACGAACTTCGAGGACAACGTGTGGGCGTCGTCGTGAATCAGGTGCCAGCGGAGATAGGTCTTCCAGTCCGCGAGCGAGACGGAAGCCAGCGCCGCGTCTACGGCTTTCATGGCATCGGGCTGGGCGACATCCACCTCCGACACGCTGGGAGCGCCGACCTCCTTGAAATATTCGGGCCACGAAAAATGCGGAGTCAGATCCGCAACTTGTGTGAGCGCCATCATGTGGTAATTTTTCTCGGGGTCGCGCAAATCCTCACGCTTCGTGGCGGCTTTGGCGAACGCCGTCTCGAAATCCAGGACGGCTTTGGCTTCCGCGGCGGACGTGGCGGCGTCGTCGCCCAGCAGCTTGAACATATTGGTGACGTGCTGGAGGTAGCCGGCCCGAAGCTGTTTCGAGCGATCATCGTCATCAAGGTAATACTGCCGGTCAGGCATACCGAGTCCGCCCTGTCCAGCCGCGAAAATTACTTGCTTGCTGTCCTTGAAATCCTGTAACGAGCCGAAACCGAAGGCCACATCCACACCCGAGCGTTGCAAGTGAGCAATTTCCGCTTGGAGGCTGGGAATGTCCATGATTGCGGCGATGCGTTGAAACTCCGAGTCGAGCGGTTTGGCGCCCGCCGCCTCGATCTGGGATTCGTCCATGCAGCTGGCGTAGAAGTCGCCGATCTTCTGGCGGTTCGACCCGGGCGCCGCGGATTTATCCTTGGCGGAATCCTCGAGAATTTGGTGCAGGGCGTCTTCGTTGGAGGCGTTCAGTGTGCTGAAAACCGCCCAGGTGGAACGATCGGCAGGGATCGGATTGTTCTTCATCCAACCGCCGGACGAGAACTGGTAGAAATCGCTGCAAGGTGTAACCGAGCGATCGAGATTCGCAAAGTCGAAACCATGCGATGGTTTGGCGTTGCCGCCTTGCGCGGCTGAGCCGGATTCGCTCCCAGTCGCGGCATCGGCAATGACGCTCGGGCAACCGGCGGCAACCGGCGCTTCGCCAACCGCGTTGCGTTTCGAACTCGAAGACTGAGCGGCGAGCCACATCGGAACCGCCATCAACAAAAGGGTCCCAAACGCAAGCTGTAGACCACGAATCATGGGAGATATCCTCGCCCGGATGAAGCGGGTGCGCACACACGTCGCCATCCGAATAGAATTGCGATTGGAAAGCTGCCCCTGGGCGAGAATGTCTGCCCGCCGCCCACCGCACCGGTATTCTGCGTGCACGAAGGCAAAGTGTCAATTGGCAGTAGCCTCTGGAGTAGACTACGCCCGGTGGTCGGGAGGGTCGGTTGTGCTGAATCCGAGCGAGGAATATCGAAAGCGTCTGAACGCGCGACTCCAGACCATTGCAACGAGGGAACGCCAGCACATTCTCCTAGGATATTTGAAATTGGCGGCAATCGCCGTATTCATCGTCCTCATGTCGCTCTACTTCGCCCGGCAGCCGTTCAATGGCTACTGGCTGTTCGCGCCAATCGGCGTCTACGCTGCGCTGGCAGTTGTGCACGAACAGATTGTCCGCGGTCGCACGCACGCGGAAACGGGCGCTAACGTTTACCGCAGCGGGCTTGCGCGGATTGAAGACCGCTGGAGTGGCACTGGCGCGAGCGGGGACCGGTTCCGCGACTCCAAACACGTTTATGCGGACGATTTAGATGTGTTTGGCCACGGCTGCTTATTCGAGCTGCTTTCTACCGCCCGTATGCCCATGGGCGAAAACCGCCTGGCAGAGTGGTTGCGCTCGCCATCCCCTGCGAACACCGTTATCGAGCGCCAAAGTTTGATCGCGGAATTGCGCCCCAAACTAGAGCTGCGCGAGGATTTGGCGGTGACCGGAGAAGATTTGAAGGCGCGGCTGGATCCGGCATCGCTCACGAAATGGTGCGAGAGTGCACCGGTTCTTGGCGGACTCGCCGTCCGCGCGATCGCGGCCGCTTTTGCGGTGACCGCCGCCACATGCTTCGTTTATTTCGTCCACACCGGAAATTTACGGCCGTTCCTCGTGATCCTGGTCGTGGAGGCGATTCTGTTTCGCGGAATGCGGCGCCGTGCTATGGGGGTCATTTCAGGAGTAAATTGCAACTCCGAAGGCGTGGCGCTGTTCTCGCGGATTCTTGGGCGCCTCGAACGCGAGCCGTTCGCGGCGCATCGGCTGCAACAACTCGTAGCGGAGCTGAAACGCGGCACCGAACCGGCCTCGCAAAGCATTCGACGATTCGCACGAATCGTCAACTGGACCGACGCCTATGACAGCCTTATCGTCCGAATAATCGACCTGCCGTTGCTTTACTCGGTTCAGAGCGGCCTGGCTGCGGAGGCGTGGCGAAAAAGATGCGGTCTCCGTATGCGCGCCTGGATTGACACGGCCGGCGAGGCCGAAGCGCTGCTTTCGCTTGCGACCTATTCTTTTGAGCACCCGGCCGATTCTTTCCCAGAATTCGTGGAGGCGGATGTTTCCTCCGCGGTTTTCGACGGAGAAGAATTGGGCCATCCGCTGATCGAGGCTTCCAAGTGCGCTCGAAATAATGTGCGACTCGATGCGATTACCCGCGTGTTGCTGATAAGCGGCTCGAACATGTCGGGGAAAAGCACACTGCTTCGAACGATAGGCATCAACACGATCCTGGCCATGGCCGGAGCACCCATCCGTGGAAAGCGCTTGCGGCTCACGCCTCTCGCGCTCGGGACGCGCCTGAGGAGCATCGACTCATTGCAGGAAGGGCGCTCGACTTTCTATACAGAGCTGCTCCGCATCCGGCAAGTTTTCGAAATGACAAATGTAAGCACGCGCGTGCTATTCCTTTTCGATGAATTACTCGACGGAACGAATTCGCATGACCGGAGGATTGGCGCGGAGAGTCTAGTCGGGGCGCTCATCGAGCGTGGGTCCATTGGCATCGTGACCACGCACGACCTCGCGCTGACCGAGATGACCAAATCGCTAGGGGATGTCGTGCGGAACGCCCACTTCGAAGACTACGTGGAAGACGGCAAGATGCGATTTGATTACAAGCTTCGCGATGGTGTGGTTACTAAGAGCAATGCCCTCGAACTCATGCGTCTGGCAGGACTGAAGGTGTAATTCGAGCAAGCCGCGCTAGTTGTCGATCTGCGCGCGCTGCAGCTTGTCGGAATAATCCACGTACACGGTTTTCCACTCGGAATAGAAATCGAGCGCAGCGAGTCCGGCCTCGCGGTGGCCGTTTCCGGTGTTCTTCGTGCCGCCGAATGGAAGATGCGTTTCAGCGCCGATGGTCGGCGCATTCACATAGACGATTCCGGTCTCCAGATCACGCTGTGCGCGGAAGGCGTGATTCACGTTGCGCGTATAGATTGCGGCTGATAGCCCGTAGTTCACGCCATTGGCAATCGAAATCGCGTCGTCAAATGAATCAAACGGAATCACGGAGACGACTGGACCGAAGATTTCTTCCTGGCAGATGCGCATTTTGGGATCGCAATCGGTGAAGACCGTCGGTTCGTGGAACCACCCGCGTGCATGTGCGCCGGTTTCGAGCCGGTGGCCGCCCGCCGAAAGCTTCGCGCCCTCGCCGCTGCCAATCCCAACGTACTTGATCACTACCTGCAGCTGCTGCTCGTTGATGCACGGACCCATATCAGTCCCCGGATTCAGGCCGTCGCCAACCTTCAGCGCCTTTACACGCGCGACGAATTTCTCGACGAACTCGCGGTAGACGCCCTTCTGCACACCAACGCGGCTTGCCGCCGTGCAGCGCTGCCCCGTGGTGCCAAAGGCGCCCCAGACCGCTCCCTCAATGGCGAGGTCGAGGTTGGCGTCGTCCATCACGATGATGATGTTCTTGCCGCCCATTTCAAGGTGGCACTTCTTGAACGTCGGCGCGCACGCCTGGCTCACGATACGGCCAACTTCGGTGGAACCTGTAAAGCTAACGAGGTCGACGCCCGAATGATTGAGTATCGGCCCGCCCGCATCCGGACCGTAACCGAACACGACGTTCAGGACGCCCGATGGAAGGCCCGCTTCCGCAAGAACCTGCGTGAGGTTGTACGTGGATAGCGGAGTGTCTTCGGCCGGTTTCAGCACGATCGTATTGCCACAGATCAACGCCGGCATCGCCTTCCACGACGGGATCGCCATGGGAAAGTTCCAAGGCGTGATCATGCCCGCGACGCCGATGGGCGACCGAACCGCCATCGCGAATTTGTTGGGCAGCTCGGACGGAGTCGTATGACCGAACTGGCGGCGCCCCTCGCCTGCCATCAAATAGGTCATGTCAATTGCTTCCTGCACGTCGCCTCGCGTCTCGGCAAGAACCTTGCCCATCTCGCGAGTCATGTCCTGAGCATAGTCTTCTTTGCGGGCGACCAGGATCTCCGCAGCGTGAAACAGAATCTCGGCGCGCCTGGGCGCAGGCGTCAGCCGCCATTTGTTGTAAGCAGCTTTCGCCGCTTCGACGGCCAGATTGACGTCTTCAGGTCCGGACGCCGGAAACATTCCGACGAGTTCAGCGGTGTTCGCCGGATTGCGATCCTCGATAGCCTTGCCGCCCCGCGCTTCGACCCACTCACCGTTGATATAGTTCTTGAATAATTTCGGGGCAGATGAAGCGGCCATCGTCGGTCCTCCGGCGGTACTTGTGCACGAACGCTTCGTACAGCTTATGGCGTTGAAATTCTGTGATAGAGATATAACGAAGATTCAGAGTAGCAATCGCGCAGTGGCGGCGTCAATTCGAGGCCACTAATTCTGACGCCCTGGCTCATTTGCCGCGGTCGCGGCGGGGGCGGTCGCGGGAGTCGAGGTCTGGCCAGAGGTCGGCGCAGCCGGAGAGGTGGAACAGCAGCTTGGCGGTGCGGCAGCCTTGGGAGCCGAGACGCCGGCAATATCCGAGCCGAGCCCAAGTCTTTGAAGCGTAGGAGCGTCCAGCTTGCCGTTGGCCTCGATACCGTTGGCTGACTGAAATTTCTGCACGGCGGCGACGGTGTTCGAATCCCACTTGCCGTTGGGCTCGCCTAGATAATACCCGCCGTGCGCGAGCGCGGACTGGATTTCAGAGATGCGATCAGCCGTGGGTGCCTTTTGAGTAGGCTCTCGCTTCGAGTGATGGTTTTTCTTGTGGCTCGTAGGTTTCGAGGGCGTGGACGACGTGGGGGTATTCGTCTGCGGCGACGGACGCGGAGCGGCTGCACCCACCGAAGGCGCGCATGCAAGCGCCAAAGACGCGATGATCGAGAGCCATCTCATCTAATTTACCCCTCTATTTCGACGCTTATCCGCCGGATTTCGCTGCCCGATCCGACTTCCCTACTTCAATTATCCGGATTTGGCCGAATGACTCAAGCTGTTGGGCCGACAGGGGGGCGTATGAGGTAACGGCGATCAGGCTAGGTCGCGGCGTGTTACCGCAAATCGCTAGGAGGAACGCCTAAGCCCCGCGCGGCATCGTCCACTTCGTTGATTACACTCTGGAGTGTGTTCGCGCGGCTGTCGAGCCTCTCAAGAAGATCGGTAGTCATATTGCCACCTTCTCGTGGCGTCGGCTGGGTCAGCGTGATTCCCTGCACCGCGAGCTGCTCCTGCATCCCGGCAACGACTCCCTGCACTCGCGCGAGCTGGTCCGAGGCATCTTGCGCCAGCAGGACCACAGCGGCCCTTTGCTCGCCGACAGACGGTTCGCTCGCGACCTGCACCAGGCCGCGCCCTTCGACCAGAATTCCTGGCGGTAAACTGTTTTGCCGAGCCAGATCCGCTAGCGTATCAATTTGCTGTGCGATTTCCTGCCGGCGAGATTCGAGCCGGGCGATCAGATTGTCGGTGGTGATTCCGCCGCAGGGGGCGTTCAGCACCAGCCCGGTCGGCAATCCCGCGCTTGTTGAGCGGAACTCGCGCAACTGTTCTTCGCGGTCGTCAATGGCTGAGAGCTCGGCATTCAGCGCGGTCATCTGCTGTCCATACCACAGAGGATCTTGCTGCGGATCGAGCGGCGCGCGCTGCGCAACAGACTTCGGCGCAATCCGCACGGGCTGCACACCGAAAATGGGCATCTCCGCGGCGGAGCTCGTGCCGGCTTGTGGGGGGCGATCAACTACAAACTCAGGATTCAGGCGCTCCACATCGTCATTCGTCCAAACTTTTTTCTGCGTATCCGGTTTCGGCGAGGCCGCCGGGGTGGCGGGACCACCGCCGCCCGCGAACGTAATCTCCGGCACAGTGGCGCCAAAACACAACGCAGCGGCAAGAAGGAATGAGAAATTCATCGGAATTCGCATGGCCGAGCCTCCCTATGACGCGCCTGCCCGCGGGGGAGCCGCAGTATGCCACGGGCAGCAGCCTACCGGCAAGTCAGGGCGACGCGTCGCGGCGGCCAGCGCTCGATCGTCTAGACGAACGCCTGTCCAAGAGCCTATTAGGACTTCCCCCCGGTTTCGCCGGGGGAATCTGGGGTAGGATGTGCGCTCCATCGAGGGGGGAAAAGCCGGTGAAGATGTTCGCGATATTTTTCGCATTGGCGTCTGTGTTGGTATTGGGCACACTGGCACAAAGCCCGGCAAGCCCGCCGTCGTGGGCATTTCCAGTCAACCCTCCCGACTTCAAGGAATCAGCCGACCATGGCGGCCTCCGCCATGTCCCCAATAGCAACGCCGGGTTCACCCTGACCCAAGCGCGCGATTTCTTCTTCGCGCCTGATTGGCATCCTGACGACCATCCTCCCATGCCGGAAATCGTGGCCCATGGTAGGAAGCCTGATGTGCCTGCTTGCGGATTCTGCCATCGTGCGGATGGGCCGGGCGGGCCCGAAAACTCTAGCCTCGCGGGTCTTCCGGAAGCCTATATCGTGCAGCAGGTGGCGGATTTCAAACGCGGCGCTCGGAGAACTTCCGTGCCCGCCCGGTTGCCGTTCGCCTTGATGGCATCGCTCGCGAAAGCCGCAACCGATGCAGAGGTGGCGTCGGCCGCAACCTACTTTTCCAGCCTCAAACCAAGAAAAATAATCACTGTGATTGAAACCAATGAGGTGCCAAAGACCTACGTCGCCGAATGGATCCTCGCAGCCGTGAATGACCGCGACAAAGAGCCCATCGGCAATCGCATCATCGAGGTGCCAAAAGATCTGGGGCGATTTGATTCCCGCGACAGCCGCGCGGAATTCATAGCCTGTGTCCCTGTCGGAAGTGTTGCGAAGGGCGAGGTGCTAGCCAAGACTGGCGGCAATGGCAAGACCACTCAGTGCAGCATATGTCACGGTCCCAATCTAAAGGGGCTTGGGCCGATACCTGGCATTGCGGGCCGTTCGCCAAGCTATATCGTCCGGCAACTGTATGACATTCAGCACGGAGCACGCACCGGGCCGGCAAGTCCGCTGATGACGGGGGTTGTCACGAAATTAAACGAAGACGATTTCGTTTCGCTCGCTGCTTACGCCGCGTCCTTGGCGCCGTGAGCCAGGCATCTCGTTTGAGGCTACTGCTGATTGATCATGAACGTAGACATGTGCCCGAAGAATGCCCGGAGGAGTTGTTCGACCTCAACCGGCAAGGCCGCATCCGCCAACGCATTGCTCATCAGATGCATCCAGCGATCGCGCGCAGATTGATCGACTCGAAATGGAATGTGTCGCGCCCGCAGGCGCGGATGTCCGCGCTCTTCGACGTATCGCTGCGGACCTCCAAATCGATAGATCAGGAAATCCCGAAGGCGCTGCTCGGCGCCTGCTAGGTCGTCCGCTGGGTACAGGCGCGACAGAATGTCGTCTTCGGGAACCTGGCGATAAAACGCCGCCACGAGGCGAGTGAAACCTTCTTCGCCGATAATTCCGTAAATGTTGGCTTCGTCCATCATTACGTCGCGCACGTTGGTTCGCGGGAACGCTTAGTGGGAATTGGATGCGGGCGCCGACATAGGGGCTTCCGGGTACAGCCGATCAAACTCGGCTTCACCGTGGAGAAGCCCGAGGTCCGGATCGCGTCGCGCCCAGACCGCGTCTCGGAATCCCGCTTCCCAGGCTTTTCGCAGCGCGTCAAGGGCGTCGGGCTTCCTCTTCAGGCCGCAATAGACGCAAGCGGCATTGTAGAGGATCGAGGCTTCGTTGGCCCTGAGCGTAACGGCAAGATTGAGTTCACGCACGGCATCGTCCGACCGACTTAGGTCGGCATAGTTCGCCCCCAGCAAAACACGCGCGCGCGCGTCTTCAGGTACCTGTTTCAAATGATTCTCGAGCGCGACGATCACCCGGTGCGCCATGTTGCGTCGCACTTCTTCCTTGCCCATCGCGCCGAGCGAATTCATGATCGGCACGTATACGTTGTAGTCCTCGCCACTGGCTTCTATTGCGGCCTCCGCTACGTCCACAACTTCCTGGTAGCGGCCCGCGGCGAATAGGGCGCGGCAGAGCAGGTAATACGCGCCCTCGCAATCGCGCTTGCGCTCGATCGCCTTTCGCACCATGCGTACCGCTTCATCGTGTAGCTCGGCGGCATAGAGTACCCAGGCCTGGCTCACCTGCACCTCGGGCAGGTCCCAGCGCAGCGCGACGGCTTTGCCCGAGGCTTCGCGCGCGCGCTCCACCCAGACAGTGTCGCGGCTGTAGTTGCTATAAAACATCGCGCATGCATTGGCGCAGGCCGCGTGTGCCAGGGCGAACGCTGGATCCATGGCCACCGCGTTTTCGAACATTTGTAATGCGAATTCAAGATCCTGGCGAGTTTGCCGCCGCGCGTATCGTTTGCCGCGCAGGTAGAGATCGTAGGCTTGCAGGCTTTCCGTCGGCTTCACCGCCAGCGCTTCCAACTCCTGAGGGGAAAGCGTCACGCGCAATGCCTCCGCGATCTTGCGTGCCATTTCATCCTGCACTTCGAACACATCCTTCATTTCGCGGTCGAAGCGCTCCGACCACAGCGGAAAATCCGTGCGCGTGTCCACGAGCTGGGCGTTGATCCGCAAGCGTGCGCCGGCGCGACGCAGCGTGCCTGTGAGGACATAGGCCGCGCCAAGCTGCTGACCGATCTGAGCCGGAGTCACCGGCTTATCCTTGAAAGCCAGGACCGTCGGACGCGAAAAAGTGTTCAGTCCGCGGATCTTGGAGAGTTCGGTAATGATGTCTTCGGTGATGCCGTCGCGCAGGTATTCGTCTTCTTTGGCGCCGCTCAAATTCTCGAAATAGAGGACAGCCACGGATTTTCCCGTGTGCTTGGGAACCGCTGGATCCGAGTCGGTTTTTTCCTTCGCGCGTCTCTTGCCCGATTCGAGATCGCGCTTCAGGCGGCTAAGGTCGGTTTTCAATTCGGTGGCCGTCTGGCAGCGCAAATTGCGGTCCTTCTCGAGCGACTTGTCCAGGATGCGCACGAAATCAGTTGGCAGTGAGGGATTGATCTCCGCGGCCGGTTTGGGGTCGCGGTTCAGGATGGCGTCGAAAATAACTGCCGACGTATCGCCCTGAAACGGGAGCGTTCCTGTGGCCAATTGGTAGAGCACCGTTCCGGTGGAAAACAGGTCGGTCCGGGCGTCCACCAGCTGGCCGCGGGCTTGCTCCGGAGACATATAAGTGACGGTTCCGACCGCCGAACCTGGCGACGTGAGCTCGATCCCGGCGACCATCGTCTCCGCCTGCTCGGCAGAGACGCCCCTCGCGATTTCGCCCTGGTTTACCTTGGCCAATCCAAAATCCAGGATTTTCACCTGCCCTCGCTCGGTGAGGAAGAGATTCGCGGGCTTGATATCCCGATGAACGATTCCCTTGGCATGAGCCGATTCCAGAGCGTCGGCAATCTCAATGGAGATCGGCAGCAGCTTCTCAATTTCCATCGGCTGCCGAGTCATCTTCTGAGCCAGTGTCTCCCCCTGCAGCAACTCCATCACGATGAAGTGCCGGCGCTCGTGCTGCTCGATCGCGTGGATGGTGCAGATGTTGGGGTGGTTGAGCGACGAAGCCGCCCGCGCCTCGCGCTGAAAACGCTCGAGTAACTGGCTGTCCTGCGCCATTTCGGGCGGAAGAAACTTCAGTGCAACACGACGGCCCAATTGTGAGTCCTGGGCTTCGTAGACCACACCCATCCCGCCAGCGCCGATCTGTTTGAGAATCTGGTAATGCGAAAAAGTCTGTCCGATCAGAGAAGGTGCTTCCGCCATTAGGTGTACATCTTAGTTTGTCAACGGAGGTGAGTCAACGACGCGAGAGATCTTCGGTGAGCGACTTCACCATTCAAATCGATTGCGACGTCTCCCCCGGCAGACCAACCGAAATTCGCTGCGTCGTTAGTGTGCCGCCGGGATGGAGCCGGCCAGGTACAGGCTCAGCACGCGGTCGGCATCGGATCGGCGCGCGATTCTGAATAACACGTCCGCGCCCGGCTGCAGCTTTGCCATCTGCGCACGGTAGTCAGCGAGCGATTTGATAGACACGTGGTTGATTTCGGTGATCACATCGCCGCGCAGGAATCCGACGTCCTCGGCAAAGGTCGCAGGCTCGACTTCGGTCACGACAGCGCCCTCGATCGCGCCCATGCTCAGCTTGTGCGCGAGATCAGGGGTCAGTTCCTCCACGTGCAGGCCAAACTGTCCCGGTTCCTCGGCCTGATCGGGCTGCTCCTCATCATCCTGAGCCGATTGCGGGAAAATCTTCGTGCGATCAGCGACGGTAATTGAAACGTCCTTCGCCTGCTTGTTGCGCACGTAGCGAACCTGGACCGATTGGCCAATCGGGGTCTGCGCGATCGGATTCACGAGGTCAGCACCCGTGTGGACCGGCAGGTTGTTTACATTCGTAATTACGTCTCCAGCCTGCAGGCCAACTTTGTCGGCCGGACTGCCCGGTTCAACCGCTTCGAGGACGATCCCGTACGGCGCGCCGAGTTCCCGCATCAAGACCGGATTGTTGCTGTTCTCTTCCTGGAACGTGACTCCGATCGAACCGCGAACCACTTTACCGGCGGTGACGAGCTGGTTGTAAACCGTGATTGCTGTATTGGACGGCAGAGCGAAACCGACGCCCTCAAATCCCCGGCTTCCGGTATAGATCGCGGTATTGATGCCGATTACTTCTCCGCTGAGACTCACGAGCGGCCCGCCGGAGTTGCCGGGATTGATGGCGGCATCCGTTTGGATAAAGCGCTGGAACTGATGGCCGACATTCGAACGATCCTTGGCGCTGACGATGCCCGCGGTGACGGTGGAGTTCAATCCGAATGGGCTGCCGAAGGCGAGGACCCAATCACCGACTTGCACTCCGTCGGAATTCCCAAGCTTGGCGACGGGAAGATCGTGATCGGCTTCTATCTTGATGACGGCGAGGTCGGTGTCCTTATCAAATCCCACCACGCGCGCGCTGTAGTGGTTGGAATCTCCGTCGAGCGCTACCTGAATCTTGGTGGCTTGGTCAATTACGTGGTCATTCGTGAGGATGAAACCCTTCTTGTCCACGATGACGCCTGAACCGAGACTTCGCTCCGCATCCGGAGCATTGTCCGGCGAATCGAAAAAGCGGTCGAAGAAATCCTGAAAGGAGGGATCGGCCTGGCCGCGAGGGCTCTTGCCGCCGCCCTTGGGCTTTTCAATCACCTGAGTCGTCGAAATGTTGACGACCGCAGGGCCTAGGCTTTTCGAAATGCTTGAAAAAGCGCCCGAAAGGCTGATCGGATCTGGAATTGCCAGCAACGAAGCGCCGTTGGGTGCTTGCGCGTGTGTGGCCATGGCGCGACCCGAAATCAAAGTTCCGATGACGATGCCGAGGCAGAGCGTGAAGGCGACGAGGAACGACGCGAGGAATTTCCGGTTTCTTGCCCAGAGCCAGAGCTCTCGAATTTCGATCCCCATCCTCGTGCTCCTTTTTGGTCGCCGGATGCAGCGGAAATCTGAGTATAGCATTCATTCTGACGCCGCAAGCCCGCTCTGGGAAGTCCTTGCCGTGACAACCACGGGCGTCCGCAACACGGTATTTGCCAAGCGTCTCCCTCAGCGGTAAAGTCTCTGCGCTCCAGAGACGCTCCCCTCGGGCGGGCGATCCTCCAGGTTACCGAAGGGCACAACCGATGAAAGTTGAGTTTGGGGTCATTGACCATGTGGATCGGCAGGACGAACCGATCGCCAAGACCTACGATAGCCGTCTGAAGCTGCTAGAGCTTTACGATAAGGCCGGCTTCACGACGTTTCACATCACCGAGCACCACAGTACTCCGCTCGGCTTGGCGCCCTCGCCCATCGTTTTCCTGGCCGCAGCTTCGCGTATTACTCAACAGATTCGCTTCGCTCCGCTTGTGTTGATCGCAACGCTCTACAACCCGCTGCGTCTGGCGGCCGAAATTTGTATGCTCGACCACCTCACCAAAGGCCGATTCGAGATCGGAACCGGCCGCGGGGTCTCTGGCGTGGAGCTGGGATTTTTCAACGTCCGCGAGCAGGATGCGCCGGCAATGTACGGAGAGGCGATGGAAGTGGTGATGGCGGCTCTCACCAAAGACGTGGTGGATTTTCACGGCAAATATTTTGACTTCACCAATGTACCGATCGAACTGAAGCCATACCAATTGCCGCATCCTCCACTCTGGTACGCCACCAACAGCCCCGAAAGCGCGGCCAAGGCCGCTCGCCAAAATATGAACATCGTCACGCTGATTGACTCCGCGGAAGCCGCCAAAGTCATCGCGGGTTACAAGGATGCGTGGTACAAATCGCATGGCGCGAGCGGAAAGAAATTGCCGCGGGCAGGCGTTACGCGGTTCGTCTACGTGGCGGACTCAGACCGACACGCGCAGGAGCGAGGGGCGTTCGGGTCCCGAAAATTCTACGAAAGCCTCGTTTATTTGTGGCGGAAATTCAACGTCAGTGCGATGAGCCTTGAGGAAGTCATCCGGTCGGCGGAAGCGACCATGCTTGCCGGCACCCCGGCGACGGTAAGGGCCAAAATCGAGAAAGATATCGAAGTTTCTGGAGCCAACTATTACGTTCCGCGCTTTGCCTACGGGAATTTGACCCACGAAGAGAGCGTCCGATCGCTCGAGCTATTTACCCGTGAGGTGATGCCGCATTTTCGCTAGTAACGATCGTCGCTCGACGCATCCTACTGTAATCGAGCGGCCTGTGTCCGATTAAATCAGCGCCTTCAATTTTCCCCTAATATGTTCGGCAGCGGATCGGCCAGGGGATCGTCGTCGAGCGGACGAGGCCCGGTCAGTACCTGAAGCTCTTCCTCATCGGTTGAATTCGGTTCGAGTTTTTTCTGCGCGCGGCGCTCGGCTTTCGCGCGCGCCTTCTCCATTCGCTTCATTTCTTTTTGGCGCTTCTGGAATGTGGTTGTCACGAGATCTCCTTGAAATCGAAGTCAGACGCGGGCTACGCCGCCGTCTACACACGCTTCGCATCAATATCCTACCAGCGGGGTTCGCGCGGCTGCCGCGGGGATTCGCGGTAGTCTTCGTTCGAAAATCTGCCTCGTCCGCCGCCTGAACCTCCACGGTCGCCACCGGGACCGCCACCTCGCGGCCCGCGCGGTCCGCTGGATGTTTCCTTCGGACGCGCTTCATTCACCTTCAAATTGCGCCCGCCGACGTCCTTACCGTCGAGCGATTGCATCGCGGTTGCGGCCTCGGCGTCATTCGGCATTTCCACGAACGCGAAGCCTCGGGACCGGCCTGTCTCGCGGTCCATTGCAATATGAACGCGTGCCACTTGACCGAATGGTTCGAAGAGCGCACGCAGGTCGCCCTCCGAGGTTTGGAAGCTCATGTTGCCCACAAACAGGTTTTTCATGCTCGTCCTTTCCTGGACTGCGTACCAGGCTGGCGCGTTCTATCACAGCACCTGGCGATGTGCCGTTCGCCGAAATCAACGGTTCAGAAACGGATCAAGTCGAGCGGGGGACGTCTGACGCAGCGCTCCCGCAGACTCCTATGCAAGGCTGGCTCCTCGAAAGCGCACATATACTCTAGCACGTTTGGAGACAAATCTGGGCAGGTGGCAGCAAGCCTGCGCCGATGGCCGCCCGAGGCTGCTGTCAATTGACGCGCGGACCCACGGCCACCGGAACAATGACCGGTGCCGCGACCGGCGCGCGAGCATCCGCCAGGAGCACTCGCGCGCCGAATGAAGAGACGTGCTTAGAGCGACCGCAGGAAATTCAGCAAGTCCTGCTTTTGAGAATCGCTCAGGCTGTTGAAGATGGTGATCACGCGATTCGCCTCAGAGCCCTGGCTGGCATGGTCCTCAATCGCCTTCAATAGCCCGCCGTTTGCTGGAGTGGCGCGCCCATCGTGGAGAAAGAAAACCCGCTGGCCCACTCCCCAGAGAGGGGCTGTACGGAAATCAGTGGGCCCGGCCGCTCCCTGCGACACTTGATCGGACAGACCGACTCCCATGTTGTGGACCAGAAGATCCGAATACAGATTCGCGGTCTGATTACTCAGGCCAGGCGCGAATGCGGAATCGGCCGTCTGAAGCGCCGGAGTGTGGCACATATCGCAATGCACCACCTGGGTGAACAAATTGCTTCCGTTCTCAATGGACCGCAGCGACGGATTGCCGGGAATGCCCTGAGCGGACGGCTGGGGAGGAGCCAGGAATCTCATGAAGGCGGCAAATGCCACCGTATCGCTGGGAATCTGTGCGCCGGAAAGATTAAAATTCGTGGCATCTTCCGGCGTGGAATTATAGAGGCATGCCGCTGGAGGGTTGGCCCGCTTGTTGGGAAACAGCTCGTTCGTCACCCCCATCTCGACGTTGTAGGCCTCGCCTGCGAATATTTCGAGCGACTTGTTCTGCGCCTTCCAACCGAAGCGGGTGATTGAACCATCGTTGCCGCTAACATTCGGAAATCCGGAAATTCCGAGTTGCTGCTTGAGCGTCGCATTTGCGCCCATATTGTTCAGAATCGTCGCGTCCGCGATGTTCTCGATCAATCCCGCGCCGAAGATTGGCGTGGGAATGCGGAAGATCACGTTGCCTAGCTGCTGCGCGAGTTCGTAGTTCGGCTGCGCCATCGTACAGTTCGGCGCGTCCGGGCGGCCGGCGATGCTGAACACGTCGTGTACGCCGCCGTCGGGACTCTGAGTAATGTTGTTATTTGCATCCAGCAGGTAAGGAAACCGCGCCTCCCGAACTGGCCCGTCGGCTGTGATGAAGTACGGCAGCACGTTGGTCGCGCCATCCGCTGTGGCAGCGGCAACCTGCGGATTGGGTCCGATGTGGGGATATGCGCTGACGCTGGGACTCGAACCACCTGCAGCGGGTTGCGCATGGCAGCTTTGGCAGCTGGTGGAATTGTAGCCGGGACCAAGCCCCGTACCCTTTTCGCCCGGGATCGTGCCGCTCACGGAATCAGTCTGATTAAATCGCGTGAGGCCGTTTCGAAAAAATTCAAGCTGGTACCCGCTTAACGGCGCGAGGGGCTTGCCCGCACCAAGCGATCCCGAGCGTGGGCCCGGATCGTGCGCGCTCGAACCGCTGCTCGGGCCACCGTTTTGACCTCCGCCCAGTCCTGCGTTCGGCCCGCCACTCTGCGCGCGCGCGACAGGGATCGGGCTAAATGACATCAACGCCGTAAGCATTGCTACAAACGCGATTTTTCCGTGATCTTTCACGCGAATGGTCCTCCTTGTCCAGGCGCGGCAAAGTGGCGAGACACACCCTTCCCGTGCAAACTTTTTCGGCCTCAAGGCTGGGCGGGCAACCTGAAGATCTTTAGAACAACGTTAGAGCGATGTCGGGTTCCATTCGCATCTGACGATTGAAATTTCAGCTTGCGAATGCGCAGGCACGTTATGCGAGGACGTCTTTCCAGTCAATGTGCTTGGAGGACAGTTTTCGTACAGGCGAAGGCCAGTGTCCCACGTGTCCGTTATTCACTTTTCGTTCAGCGCGGAAACATCAGCGGTTCGCGGAATTGTCCGGATGAAATTCGACAAGATGCACTTCCGTGTCCGCGACCGATCCGTGGTGATGGTATGCATAACTTGTGATACCAACTCCGTCTACAAACTCGAATTCTGTGTCGTCAGGATTCGAGTCGTATTCAACCTCGTACGCCATTCGAGTGGCTGCGGCCAAGCCTTTCACATGGGTCAGCACGGCTGGGTGCGGCGATCCCGTCAGCCAGCAGTACCGGCCGTCCGTGCGCCGCCTGAACACTTCGTCACAGAATTTCATCCCTGGCGCGAGCGGCAACTGCAAAATCCAGCCATCGACGCCTTCCAACTCCCGCAGCGGATATTTCGGGTTATCCAACTGATCGAGCACCGACTGCGTACTCCATTCTGAATTCAAATAAAATCTAGCGTCGTCGGTTCGAATCAACACGGAAAGCTGCGGTTCCGCGTGGCCATCGGACCAATCTAGATCGCTGGGGAATCCCTTCACCACCGCCGCTGAAACGCCGTCTCTTTCGATGAGGCGCACCACCGACATCGTCCACGTCACACCCGTGGCCGTACCCACGACCGAGCGCCCGTCCCACCAGCGCACAAATCCGCGATACACCCAGCTCGTTCCGGGAGAAAGCGGAAAAGACTGCCGGATGTCTTCGTCGACTCTCGCCGAGGCGAGGAGCCCGCTGCTAAGCAGAACCAATGCGAGGATCACGCTGCCGCGCCGCACGTTCGCCGCCTTGAACTTCGCCCGGTTGGCCCGCGGTTATTGTATGCGCTTTGCGCCCTATGCGAAATGTCCTGTTGCCAGGAATGAGCGCCGCGCTAGGTCAGCTTTCGCGCCGCCATCCAGAGCGAATCGCTCGTGGGCAAGCAGTCGGCGAGGGGACGCGCAAGCGGCTCGAAACCGGTACGCCGAAGCATTTGGCGGAGCGTGCGCGGCGTGAAGTAATTGCAGTGCGCAGGAATGTGATATCCGCACCAGTCCATTCCCCGGATCGTGCGGTTCCAACTTGCGTAGTTGGGAGTCTTAATTACGGTGACGCCGCCGGGCTTCAGCACGCGACGCGCGGAGTGCAGTCCCGCGATGGGCTGCCATTCGTGCTCGATGTAGCCGAACTGGGTCACCACATCGAAAGAATTTTCGGGGAGATTGCCGGCGAGCTCCGTCACCGGGCCTTCGAGAATCGCTTCCGGAGAAATCCGCTGGCGCGAAATCTCTGCTCCGCGCGGGCTCAGCTCGATTCCCATCACGTCGAAATACTTCGTCGCGAGCACCAGGAATCCCGCGTCGCCGCAACCGAAATCAACGAGCTTCCCTTCCCCTCTCCAGCGCAGCGTCTGCGAGAGCATGCGCCCGTTTGTATTCGGCCGTAGCGGGCGCAGCAACCGCGAAAGCGCAACAAACATGGGCTGTTTCCGCTGGCGCTCCGATGCTGCTTTCGCGTGCTCGTCCATCCAGTCGTGGTCCTGCGCTTGTACGTCGTACCCCAGCTCGCTGCCGATGAACACCATGCTGCACCGCGCGCACTCGATGATCTCCCACCGATCGCGTCGCGTAAGCACCTTGCGATCCATCCCGCCGCAGAGCGGGCACGGGCGAGGTACGGCAGTTGACGATTGGTTGGCAGTTGGCATCAATGAGATCGATGAAGAAGGGCGATTCTATCACGCCGACGGATTCTCCATATTTGCGGCAGACGGCTCGTCGCGCGAATCAATCGGGCTCGCCCCCGGCCTTAGTGATTGCGTGGCGGTGGTTTCAACGCTCCCTTCCTGTCGGGGGCAGATAATAAGTTGATTGTGCTATCCACTTCGACGGACTGGTGATTCCGTAGAGTCGGGCTGTAGTGCCATTGCTTGATCGCTTCAATGGATGAATCCATGAGCTCTGGCTGTCCAGAGACGGATTCGACTTTTTTCACAGTACCGTCTGCGGCGACGAGAACGTGGAGCATCACCGTGCCGCTAATACGTTTCTGTCGTGCGTCTTCCGGATACCCAGGCTGGACCATGTGCGTTATATTCGCCCACTGCACGTTGGCGCGTCCGCGAATTCGCATCGGACGTACCGGGGTCGATCCCGGCGACATCTGATTCGCTGGAGGCGTCGCAGGCGGAGCCGACGGCGTGCTCTGGTCCTGCGAATACGCCGGTACCGCAAACGGAACCACAGGCAATAAACCCGCATAGGAAAGTTCTGCAGAACATCACTTCCCCCCGGGACGAAACTTCATGCATATTGCCCCATATCATCTTTTTATTGGACATGTATGGCTGAATCGCGTTTTCTATAGCGAACGAGGCGACGGAATCATGACGCGATCGGCCAGCGACACTCCCGAACAAACGACGGTGCACAAGCGCGTCCAGTCGCAGTTCGGGGCCGCGGCCGCCGCGTACGGCACCAGCCGTGTCCACACCGATGGGAGCGCGCTGCAGCGCGTCGTCGAATTGGCCCGCCCGAGGCCGGACGACGTGGCGCTCGATATCGCGACCGGCGCCGGACACACTGCTCTGGCCTTGGCTCCGCGCCTTGCAAGCGTGATCGCCTACGATTTGACGCCGGAAATGCTCCTTGAAACCCGGCGCAGTGCCGATGCCCGTGGACTTACGAACATCGAGACGAAACAGGGCCCGGCGGAGAAGCTTCCTTTTCCGGATTCGAGCTTCGATATCGTCACGGTGCGCCAGGCGCCTCATCATTTTGCAGACGTGCGCAGTGCGATTCGCGAGATGACGCGCGTGGCCAGGCGTGGCGCCCGCGTCGTGATCGTAGACAGCACGTCGCCCGAGGACCCGGTTCTCGCGGCGCAGTGGGATCATTGGGAGAGGCTGCGCGATCCATCGCACGTGCAGAATTACTCCCCGAGCCAGTGGCGTGCCATGGTTGCGGACGCCGGGCTGCAGGTATTTTGTGAAGAAATCGGCTACGCCACTGAAAATGGCCGGCCCATGGATTTCGCCGCATGGACGAAACGAATAAACACGCCAACAGAAGCCGTCGAAGAATTAACGCGACTGTTTCGCAACGCCTCCCCCGCGCTCGCCGAGGCTTTGCGGATCGAGGTCGTCAATGGCGCCATCTCGTTCTGCGTTCCAGTGATTACCATCGGAGCGCTCCAAGAATCGAAATAGTTCCCTGCGATTGTCGCGGTGCTTCGATTGGCGGGGCGTCAGCGGAATTGCTACAATACTATCGGAGAATGGAGTAATCGGGCCTATGGCTCCACGCACACTCTACGAAAAAATCTGGGATGCGCACGTCGTCCACCAAGAGCCCGGACAACCTTCGCTGATTTATATTGATCGTCACTTGATCCACGAGGGCACCACCCCGCAAGCATTCTCCGGTTTGAAGCTCGCGGGTCGCAAAGTCCGCCGGCCAGAGCTGACCTTCGCAGTGATGGATCATTCCGTCTCGACGAAAGATCGGCTCGCAC